>Ga0207683_10000099_pt1 | contig 71651 bp, 59 predicted proteins | sample KBSM73metaG_FD_184333 | JGI IMG/M metagenome (GOLD analysis project Ga0207683, IMG submission 184333) | Miscanthus rhizosphere microbial communities from Kellogg Biological Station, Michigan, USA - KBS M7-3 metaG (SPAdes) (version 2) | ecosystem: Host-associated > Plants > Roots > Rhizosphere >...
GGAGCGACCCGACTCCACGAACACCGGCCGCGTCTGTAGGACCGCATGACCGGTCCCCAACAACTCCCGCTGTTCGACGATGGAGACGGGCACATGCCCGTTTCTGTGCCCTGTAGCGTCCTTGATGACCTGGCTGACGCGATCGGCCTGATGGCCGACGATGACGGCAATCTGATGGCCGGCGACGCGCAGTGCCAGATCCACCGAGTACAGAACCATTGCCCGTCCGGCGACAGAATGCAGCACCTTCGCATGCTTGGACTGCATCCGTTTTCCCAACCCGGCCGCCATGACGACAGCTGCAACTCCTGGCACGGGACGGGCGGCGCTTTCCCGTGCCGCCTGCTTCATCTCTGTCTCCTTCACAGATGACCGGCTCATCCGATCGGCACTCCTGCTTCCGGTTGCTTGACCGTACCTCCCCACCTGGCCTCTGGGTCAGCCGCCCCGAGGGACGGCGACGGCGAGTAGAGTCCGCCCGACACGATCAGTTTCATGGCTTCTTCTACACTGATATTGATTGCCGTCACTTCGCGCTCTGGAACGAGAAGAAAATACCCGGAGGTCGGATTCGGCGACGTGGGCACGTACACATGCACAAGCGGTTCCTGGGCCAAATCCTGCATGTCTCCCTTTGTGACGCCTGTCACGAAGGCAAAGGCGTAATGCCCATTTTTTGGAAACTGGATTAGGACCACGCGGTGGTACGAGCCGCGCTCCGAGAAGGACAGGATGTCCATCATGGATTTCAATGTTGAGTAGATCCCTCTGACTAATGGCACTCGGTTCAGCCATGCTTCCCATAGCTTCACGATCTGCTTACCGATGAAATTGGCCGCAAGCAGGCCGGTCACAAAGACCAGGAGAATCAAGGTCACGATTCCCAGGCCGGGCACATAATGATTGGGGACCAGCTGCGTCAAAAGATCTCCGAGGATCCCGTCGACGGCGACGAAAAGTGTCTTCAAAATGAGGATCGTGCCCCAAATGGGGGTAATGACGAGCAAGCCTGTCAGAAAGTAGCGTTTTAGCGAGGCTTTCAACATAAATCGCACCCGAGAGAAACCGCGTTTCATCATACAGAGGTTGAGGGGATGGTCGCAAGGGTTTTATTGCTATTTTCAATAACTTGGACTACTATCCCGCGCGTTTTGCAGGTGCTCGGGAGAACTATGAGACAGACACGGAAGAGGAGGGGTCAGCGAGGCCTATTCCTCACCCTGGAAGGCCCCGAAGGTAGCGGGAAAAGCACACAGATGCTTCTCCTCGGTGCTGCACTTCGGAAAGCAGGACACTCCGTGGTCTCCACCCGGGAACCAGGCGGGACCAAGGTGGCTGAAGCCATCAGGGAAACTCTCCTCTCTGCCACATCTAACGAGCCGATTACGCCTCATACCGAGGCCCTGCTCATGCTTGCAGCCCGCAGCCAGCATGTCACCCATTTGATTCGGCCGGCACTCGATCGAGGAGCAATCGTGCTCTGTGACCGCTTCGCTGATTCCACTTTCGCGTATCAAGGGTTCGGCCGTCGTCTTTCACTTTCATGGCTGGAGCACGCCAATCGAGCAGCAACCGGAGGCCTCATGCCTCACCGCACATTGCTGCTCGATGTCCCTGCATCCATTGGATTGGCCAGGCGTCGGGGCGCGCGCGGCAATCAGAACCGGTTGGACCGGGAATCTGCAGCGTTCCACCAACGGGTCCGCCAAGGATTTCTGACACTCGCGTCACGAGCCCCGCGGCGCATCAAGGTAGTTAATGCCAATCGGCCAGTCCAGGCCGTTCGAGCGGAGATCGAAGCGCTTGTGTTAGGTTGGTTGCGTACGAGAGGCTGCCAAACCCACGCACGTTAATATGCCGTTTCACACGATCATTGGCCACCGTTCGACTATCGCCTCGCTCCAGACTGCGACAGCCCGACAACGTCTGGCGCACGCCTATCTCTTTCACGGCGAAGATGCCATCGGCAAGCGAACGACCGCTCTCTGCTTCGCACAGGCGCTTCTCTGTGAGTCTGGTCCATCCGTGGACGCCCTCGATGCTTGCGGCACTTGCCGCTCCTGCCATCACATCGACACGCGCACGCATCCCGATTACTTCGTGATTGAGCCGGATCGTGAACTCGCGACGCCCCAGATCAAGATCGAACAGATCCGGGAGATCGAACAACAGATCATCTATCGGCCCTTGGTCGGAGACCGCAAAATCTGCATCATCGACGACGCCGACAGGATGACCATCGGCGCCGCCAACGCGCTCCTCAAAACGCTGGAAGAACCGCCCGATCACAGCCTGTTTCTCCTGATCTCGAGCCGGCCCGCCTCGCTCCCCGCGACCATCAGATCACGATGCCAGTCGCTCCGCTTCGCGACACCCGCACGCACCGATGTCGAAGCCGCATTGATCCTCAAACGAGAGATGCCCCCGACCGATGCCCGGTTTCTGGCAATGCTCAGCGAAGGTCGTCTGGGAGCAGCCCTGTCAACCGACCTCAAGGTCGTTCGAGCACAGCAACAGGAATTGATTGAACTCGTCAGCCCCAACTTTTTGCGGTCGATCACGAGTGTGCTGACCGCTGCGGAATCACTCGCGAAAGCTGACCGTGCCGCGGAAACACTTTCGTGGATCGCTCGTTGGGTCAGAGACCTTGTGATCATTCAGGTCGGCGGCGATCGCGATCAATTGCTGAACGTAGATCAGGTGCCGGTCTTGGAACGCGACGCGCGACACGCACAGAGCGACGCCCTGCTGGACCTCCTGCGCGACATCGAGGACACACAGCAACAGGCGACGAGGCATCTCAACCTTCATATGGCGCTTGAAAACATTCTGCTGCGGCTTCGCGACGCACTCCTCGCCTCCGCGCCTCAGCCGGTCTAGAGTCTTATGCGAGATCAGCAAGCCTTCTATATCACCACCCCGATTTACTATGTGAACGACGTCCCACACATCGGACATGCCTACACCACGATTGCCGCAGACGTGCTCGCGCGCTATTGGCGGCTCCGTGGACAGGATGTCTTTTTTTTGACGGGACTCGACGAGCATGGGCAAAAAGTCCAGCAGGCCGCGGCCAAGGCGGGCATCGAGCCACAAGCCCACTGTGACAAGCTCGCCCCCCAGTTTCAGCAGCTCTGGACACAATTGAATATCTCCAACAACGCGTTCATCAGAACGACGGATCCGCCCCATAAAAAGATCGTTCAACGGTACCTTCAAGAGCTCTATGATAAAGACTTGATTTACAAGGACTCGTATACGGGATGGTACTGTACGTTCGATGAACGCTTTTGGACTGAAAAGGACGTCGCCGATGGCCTGTGTCCTGACTGCAAACGCCCGGTGGAGCGGCTGAGCGAGCACAATTACTTCTTTAAGATGGGCCAATATCAGGATCGCCTGATCGATCACATCAAGACCCATCAGAATTTTGTCCGCCCTGAATCCCGCCGCAACGAAGTGTTGGGATTCCTGCAGACCCAAAAACTGGGCGATCTCTCGATTTCACGTCCCAAGTCCAGACTCTCCTGGGGCATCGAGCTCCCGTTTGACAAGCAATACGTAACCTATGTCTGGTTTGATGCCCTCGTGAATTATCTCTCAGCGCTGGAATATAAACTCCCGTCCCCTTCAGTCGATCGTTATTGGCCAGCTTCAGTTCACCTTGTCGGCAAAGATATCCTCACGACACACGCGGTCTATTGGTCCACGATGCTGATGGGCTTGGAATTGCCGCTCCCCGAAACGGTGTTTGCCCATGGCTGGTGGACCGTCGACGGCGAAAAAATGTCCAAGAGCCGCGGCAATGTCGTGGATCCCTTTGCAATGGCCGATAAATATGGTGTCTATGCCTTTCGATACTTTTTGTTACGTGAAGTGCCCTTCGGACAAGACGGTGATTTTTCGGAAGCAGCACTCGTGGCACGCATAAATAGCGACCTCGCGAATGGGCTTGGTAATCTCTTAAGTAGGACACTAACTCTAATCGAACGATCGGCCGGAGGAACAATTCCAGAAATTCCTCCTCTGCTTGGTACTGAAGCGGAAGAGAAACTTACCGCGGCGGGCTTAGACGCATTTAAGCTGGCGGATTCAGATATTCAGGAGATGGCGTTTAGTAGGGCGCTGGAAACAATTTGGCAATTAGTCAGGGCTGCTGATCAGTATCTTGAAATTCATGCTCCCTGGAGCCTGGCGAAGGATCCGAGCAATCGAAGGTTGTTGGAAAGAGTTTTGTACAGAGCAGCGGATTCTCTTCGTCTCCTAGCTATTGCGATTTACCCATTCATGCCTAGTACATCGGAAGCGATAAGCCAACAATTGGGAATCAATTTAGATTTCACAACTCCCATTCCGTTTAACGACAGGCAATGGAACCGTCTTCGTCCCGGCACTAAGATTCAGAAAGCTAATGCTTTGTTCCCAAGGATCCAACCTCAAACCGGCACACTTTCAGTTACCGGACATGCCGCGACTCTATCAGTATCACAAGGAGCCAAATCCGTGAGCGATACACCGTCTGCCTCGCAACCAACCGCTGGTGCTACTGCGCCAACCGCTGCGGCAGCCCAAGTGCCGACATCAGCTGTCCCTGCGCAGATCACTATTGAGGAATTCCAACAAATTCAGCTGAAGACGGCCAAAGTGCTGAGCGCGGAACGAGTGCCCAAGTCCGAAAAGCTCTTGAAGCTTCAGGTCTCGCTCGGCACAGAACAACGCCAAATCGTGGCGGGAATCGGCAAACGGTACGAGCCTGAATCATTGATCGGCAAAACCATCGTCATCGTCGCCAACCTAAAGCCCGCCAAACTCATGGGCATCGAGTCACAGGGCATGGTGCTCGCCGCCGGCGACAGCGAGGTGCGAGGGTTGGCGACCTTTCTCGAAGACGTGGAGCCTGGCACGAAAGTCAAATGAAGTGGCTTGCCTCCATAGCCTCTGTTTCGCTTTTGGCGCTTATTCTTCCTCTGCCCTGCTCGGCCATCCCGGCTGAGGGCGAGCCGCCGACTGATCCACACCTGAATGACCCGAAGCCAACCAGGATCCTCGTCCGTGTGGTGGCTCATGGCGCGATGGTGCTCGGGCGCGAGGTCGGCGGCGCCCGCGTCACGATCACGGATCTCGAGACCAAACAGGTCCTCGCCACCGGTATCCAACAGGGCGAGGCCGGCGATCAGAACCAGATCATGCGGACGCCGCACCTGATGGAGGAGCCCGTATACAGCGCCCGAGCGGCGGCCGCGTTCACAACGACGTTGGAACTCCGCAAACCGACGCTCGTGGAGATCACAGCGGAAGGGCCCCTGGCGCACCCGGCCTCCATGCAACAGGCCTCCCAGACTGTGCTCCTCATTCCTGGACATGATCTGACCAACGACGGCATCGTACTCCATCTCTACGGATACATCGTGCAGATCGAGCATCCCAAATCCGGCCAAGCGCTCATCGCCAAAGATGACGTCACGCTGCGAGCGTCCGTGAGGACTTTGTCAGGCACGTTGGTCCGACCGCATGGAGACTGGGATTCACGCAAGATCAACATTTACGGAGAAGTGCTGATCGGCAGCCGCATCGTGGAGCGCCTCCAGATGTTTTATTCCGGCGAAGGCAGCAGTTTTGAGGCCCCCTTTTTCGTTCCGACAGCGAACGATGCGCCGGACGGCATCACGCTTCGCGTGGTCGTCACGGATCTCTCCATGGGCAATTCCGGCATAGGAATCGCCATCAACCCGGTCCTCACTGAACGCCTGCAACCAGCGTCGCGACATTAAGCGGCCGCACCTCGACTCCTATTACCTTCGAGTCAAGCGACTGTAACTTCCTTCCCTCGGTCTACGGATGGTCGAAGTCACTCCCTCTAATGTCCTTGTTCCGCAAAGCTTGCCGCCGCAACCCCCGCATGCGACACTAGACGTATGACAGGAGACGCCACATATACCCATCTCCGATCACGCTTACACCTCGCCCTCGGACTGAACGCAATCGTCATCGCCGCCGAATTCGTCGGCGGGCTGGTGCTCAATAGCGTCGGATTGATCGGGGACGCCGGCCACAATCTCATCGATCAAGGCGCTCTGTTTGCCGCGCTCTACGCCCATGTCTTGACGGCGCGTCCTGCCACGGAAGCGCGGACGTTCGGTTACCATCGAGCCGGTATCATCACTGCGTTGCTCAGTTCATTCGTCTTGCTGTTCACGGCCGTGGGCATCACCATCATCGGTGTGAAACGCCTGATGTATCCTGTTCCGGTCAATGGCGGGTGGGTCATGGCGATCGCCGCTCTCAGCTTTGCGGCCAATCTCGGTATCGCGCTGCTGTTGCAGCACGGCGCGAAGGATGACCTCAATATCCGGAGCGCCTTTTGGCACATGCTGGCGGACGCTTGGGTCTCGCTAGGCGTGATCTTGAGCGGAGGCGCGATCTTATGGACCGGCTGGACCATTCTCGATCCTCTCGTCAGCTTTCTGTTGGTCGGAGCTATACTCCGCGGCGCCTGGCCGATCTTCCGCGAATCTCTGGAAATCCTGCTTGAATCCACACCGCCGGGGGTCAGCGCCTCGAACATCGCAGGCACCATCGAAGCGATTCCGGGCGTGGACAACGTTCATGATCTGCATGTGTGGGCCATCGAGCCGCGATTGGTGATGCTGACCTGTCACGTTCTGGTCGATGAGAACCATCCCGCCCTCACGAGCGACCTACTCAAGAACATCCGCGGGCGGATCGCCCAGGAGTTCGGGATTACCCACATCACCATCCAGCTCGAAACGCATTGCGCCCATAAAGATGCTGTGCACTGCGACCTGACGACCTTGGTGGGCCAACACCGCACCGATCATCTTCACGCCCATCACTAGCACGTCCATGACTCACGCTCCCGTTCCCTTCTATATGCTCTGCGGATCGCTTGGGGCGGGAAAAACGACGCTCCTGATGCGGCTGCTGGAATATTGGAAACAGCGCGGACGACGCGCGGGCGTCCTCATGAACGAGGCCGGCGAAATCAGCATTGACGGGCCTCGGGTCGGCACCATTGCCGAGCAAGTGATGAATCTCGCAGGTGGATGCGTCTGCTGCGACACCAAAGAAGATCTGTCCTGGGGAATCGCACAGCTTGTGCGCGATTATGGGTCTGACCTGATCGTCCTCGAGTGCTCAGGCTTGGCGGACCCGGCCGAAGTGATCGACGGCGTGACGGACCTCTACACGGCCAGACTCGCCCAACTGGAACGGGTCATCGCGCTCCTCCACCCTATCGCCGGGGCACAGAGCCCATCGAGCGTGTTTGTCACGGAACAGGCCATCCGCTGCGCCGACGAGTTGATCCTGAACAAATTGGACCTCTATGTGCCCGGCCACTGGGAACAATTCAAAGCCTCGGTCCTCGCACGCAATCCTCACGCGCGCCTCTGGGAGACCACCCACGGACGGGTTGACGTCGCGGCGCTCCTACAGTCTGAGGCCGGAGAGCGGCATGCAGCGCCAACCAACGTCGAGTTCGGTGGACCGCGTTCCACTGCCCGTGCCCTCTATCATCCAATCGCCACGACCATCCGCTTGGCAGGACCGTTGAACCGCACGCGATTCCTTTCGTGGATCCAGACCTTGCCCAAGGAAGTGGAACGCGCAAAAGGCTTCGTGCGGTTTGTCAAGGAACCGGAGCTGCACGAATTTCAGTACGCGCCGCCTGCAGAGGCCACGGTCACACCCGTGATGTTACTAGACGAACCCGAGAAGGCCATTGTCTTGATCGGCAGAGGGTACGACGTGGATCGTTATGGGGCAGAGCTGTCGGCGTGCGTCGAGACTATCGGCGACAGCCCACGCTGACGGAACTGAGGCCATTGCAGCAAGAGCCAGGCGATGCCGGCGCCGCAAAGTCCTCCGATCATCCATCCGCCCAGCACGTCCGTCACGTAATGCGCGCCAATGTAGACGCGGGCTAGGCCTACGAAGCCGACGAGGGGCCAACTGATCCATCCCGATCGAGGATATAACACCTGTAAAAAAGCCGCGGCCGTGGCCGTATTGATGGCATGATTCGACGGGAAACTAAACGTCTTGCCGCAGGCCTGAAGCTGGTGCAGATCCGACATGCTCACACACGGCCGTGGACGGGCCACGAGGTGTTTGATTTGCGCACCGAGAGCATCCAAAAGAAGGATCGAGGCGGCAAGTGCCGACGCCCCGATTAGCGCTTCCCGGGAAGACAGCCATAACCAGTACATCCCCAGCAGGATACCCGGAACCCACAAGACGTCTGGATTCGACAAATAGAGAAACCACCAATCCATCCAGGACGATTGCCCGGCCCATTCGTTGATCGACCGCGTCAGGAACGTATCTACGTCCATGGCGCTGACGATATAGCGTCGTGCCGCGTTCGTCAACCATTGGAAACCGATCCGGTCGGTTCCCTGACTTCACTTCGTGTGGAAATGGATGCGGACGGTCAGCTCACCATCGACAGGCACATCGCCTTGCATCTGCGGATCGAAAGTCCATTTCTTGAGCGCCGCGATTCCGGAGGCGGTTAGCTCACGATGCCGACAAGGCTCGAGAATCACAACGGTGACGTTGGCATCTTTCGAAACCAGCATGCGCGCCTTCATCCAGTCATCGATCACGGTGCCGTCGAGCGCTGGCGGGATGCCTGGCCAAGGAGTGGATTTTGGAACCGGTCCACCCTGCTGGTCCTTGTTGAGCGGTAGACCGTGGACATGGACTTCCGGTAGCTCAATGATGTCTTCCTGATGGTCGCTTTCATGAGTTGCCTCGTCCCCGACAATCGCCAATGCGTTCCAAGACTGAACAAAAAGAAAGACAGAAAGTGCGCCGATGACAAAACGCATATCCTTAGTGACTCTCACGGAGAAAATGGTCAAACGGAACAATTCTTATCTGAAGGCCTCAAGGAAACAGGCCCCGAGTCGTACAGCTGTCGTACGTCGAGGCCTATGTCAGGATCATACTAGAAAAACCATTGAGCCCGAAAGAAGAACGACCGTGGCATCCCCGCATGCGCGACCCCGAGGCCGATACTCCCTTCTCCCGTATTGTAGAAATACTGATGATCGAGCAAGTTGATGATGTCGAATCCTACCAGCATCTTTTGTTGATCCCACGGAAGATTGAACACGTGCGTAATTGAGGCGTTGTAGATGGTCCATGACTCGAAATGCGAGGAGTTTGTGAACGCATCCTCGCTGCCCGCAGTCCGTAAGCCCGACCCATAGAGCATTTGGCCGGACACGGTTGTGTTGAACGGAAACCGGTACATCACAACCGCCGAACTCGTCATCGTTTGCGAGTGGTCGCAGAAGACGCCTCCCGCAGTATTGATGTCCGTAATCTCCTTCGTATCCAGCAGGTAATTCCCCGACTGCAATCCGTTGCCCTTGCACCGGCCCCACGCCACATTGCCGCGCGCACTGAGGTCGTCAGTCATCTGTACTTTGAGGGCTCCGTCGATGCCCATTTGATAGCCCCATTGGAACGCGAAAGAATTCAGCATCGGCGTCGAGCCGAATTGGCCCGCATCGGATTGGAAATGGGTTCGCTTGTAATAGGCCGCCAACTCCAGAGTCGCCCATTTGTTGAGCGTGTGGTAACTGCCCACCTCAACATAGTGAGAGCGCTCCGCCCGGGGATTAAATCCGGTCGGATCGTCTGGTTGCGCCGTAGTTCCCTCGAGATTCACTTTGGCAAATGCGATCTGCTCAACATTCGGCGGCGTGAACAATCGGCCATAGTAGGCATGCACCACGTTCGCCCGATTCAACTTATAGGTGAGCCCGATGCGTGGGCTCACCTGCCCTTCATTGTAGAAACCCTGAATGATGTCTCCCCGCACACCAAGGTTCACAGTCAATGCATCAGTCGGACTCCACTGGTCCTGGATCCAAAATTCCTCCCGCGTCTGTATATTGGTATTGGCACCGGTTTGCGAGAGCACCGGTCCCACGGGGAGGCCAGTTCCAGGGTCGACAGCGAAGTCAAACAGCTGAAATTGGTTCTGCGCGTGCGTGTACTCGAACTGAAACCCGGTTTTCACGAGATGTTGTTTGTTGGGGACCCACGTATGATCGAGCCTTGTGCCGAGAGCGTATGCCTTCCGCTCCTGATTTGCTGTCTGCGTGTCATAGGCCAGCGCGTTGAATGGGTCGGTGGTGAAGTTCGCATAGGAGTTCCGCAGATAGCCGGACAGCTGAAAGAAGTTCTCCGCGTTCACGTCATGGCGCCAGACGAGGTGGGTGTATTGAGAATTCTCCTTCTGGTTCTGGTTCACAGCCTGAGAAGCCACTGGCGAGAATGTGGGGTCCTGCGCCTGAAGGAGTGCCAGCGTGTCTCCGTTCAGTTCTAACCCCGGGCTGGTCGGAATCTGATATTTCGCCACCGAGCTCAACAACACCCAACTGAAGCTGTTGCGGTTGTCATGCTGGTAGTCGCCTCGCAGATAGGTCTGATTACGCTCGTGCTGATCGTGGAAAACCGAATGGCCGAGGGTGGGCGGTTCGATGCCGCGATTCGTCGTGGTATAGCTGTTCAGGACGTAAAAGCGAACCTTTTCTCCAATCGTGCCTCCGTACTCGAACGAGGGGTTCACCGTCTCGTTGGAGCCGCCAAATATTTGGGCCGAGCCGAAGCCAGGACGGGTTCCGCTCTTGCTGGTTATATCGACGAGCAGAGAGGTCTTATTGCCGTACTGTGCCTCCATCCCGCCGAGGATGATATCAGCCCGCTCCCACATGCGAGGCGAAATGACATCGGTAAAGGTTGTGCTGACCCCTTGCGGAATTGGCACCCCGTCGACCCGGAACTGTTGGTTCCCATGGTCCTGTCGGATGTGGGTCTGTCCCAACGCGCCATAGGCCACACTGGGAACCGTCAGAAGCACGTCGGCCACCGTGTTATTATTGCCCCGCGGAAGAACCTCAACATCCTTTCTGCTCAATTGGTACGTTTCGCTCGAAGCCTTGTATTGGATCGCCGGAAGCGGCGAGACGATCTCTAAAGCGATCTCCCGCGTCACCGCAAGGGTCAGAGAGACGGGCGAAAGCGGCAGGCCCCCAATCTTCACCACGACGTACTCGCTCCGAAAGGTGTCCCGAACGGCACTGATCGAATAGGTGCCCGGCTGCGGGACCCTGATGCGGAACTCGCCGGCCTGATTCGTGACTCCCTGAGCCACCATGGTGCCTTCTTGATCCCGCACCTGTACGATGGCCTGATCCACACGCCGAAGGTCCTGATCCTGGACCGTGCCGATAATCGTCTGGGTCAGATCATTGTCCGCCGCGTAGGTCAGGGAGACCGCGCCCGGGGGAACATAGAGGCTCCCCACCAACAGAACGATCCCGAATGACCGCGATAACGCTGCCCGCCGCATTCTCCGCCTCCGAAAATTCACCGGCCGACGTCAGCCGGATGAACGAAGTCATCGCCGGACCAAGACGCGTCCGATCAATGAGTAAGGCGAAACCTGATGCTGTCAGGCATGAGGGGGTGCACGAGAAGGGCCGATTGAGGGAAATTCGATCGAAAAGAGTTGCGCGGGGGCGGGAGGTTCATGGGAACCGACGAGCTCGAATGTGGAACTGGGCGGGCCACCAACATCTATCGAGCCGGACGTATGGTGTTGCACCCATTGGCAGAGGTCAGTATCGGAGTGTTGGTGTCCGTCCGTATCAGCGGCCGCCAGCTCATGATGGACGTCCTGGGCGACTGCAAAAGGGGCCAGTGCCAGAAGAAGCAGGATGAGGCCCACCGAAAGGCCGCGCGTGAGGAGAGCATGACTCATGATGCGGCCATTGAGTATCACAAGGCTCCAAAGCCTGTCAAAATAAGCGAATCAACGTGCGTATTCCCTGATATTCCCATATGTTATGCACGCCCATGTAGACTTTTCTTGAGCATTTCGTTATGCTGCGCCCCTTCAAGCTTAAAAGGCGGGATATGAATCGACCGATCGACAATCAACACGTCATAGAAATCAAGGCATTGCCGTCCCCGCGCGCAATCAAGACGAAGCTTCCCATTACCGATGAAGCCGCAGCGCTTGTCGTGGAAACCCGAGAGGCGATTCGCCGAATCCTCCATGGGCAGGACCGGGAACGGTTACTGGTCATTGTCGGTCCCTGTTCGATTCATGATCCCGAGGCCGCGTACGAGTATGCATCAAGACTCAAGCCATTGGCCGCTGCCGTCCGTGACCGGTTGCTGATCGTCATGCGCACCTATTTCGAGAAGCCCAGGACCACGGTGGGATGGAAAGGGCTCATCAACGATCCCCATCTCGACGGGACGTGCGACATTGCCACCGGTATGGAGCTGGCCAGGACCATCCTCTTAAAGATCAATCAATCCGGCATGCCCTGCGCCACGGAGCTGTTGGATCCGATCAGCCCCCAGTACATTGCCGATCTCATCAGCTGGACCGCCATTGGAGCCAGAACGACGGAGAGTCAGACCCACAGGGAGATGGCAAGCGGTGTGTCGATGCCGGTCGGCTTCAAAAACGGCACCGAAGGTAGCTTGCACGTGGCCGTGAACGCCATGACATCCGCCCGAACCCCTCATCATTTCGTCGGGATCAACGCCGATGGGCAAACCTCGATCATCAAAACCATGGGGAATCCGGACCGGCACATTGTGTTGAGAGGAGGCGGGGGCAAGACGAACTACGATGCGGAGCACGTCGCCAAAACCGAAGCGGCCGTCTCAGGCGAAGGGATTGCCCGACCGATCATGATCGATTGCTCTCACGACAACTCCAACAAGGACCATACGCGCCAAGGCACAGTCGCGCGCGACGTGCTCCGGCAATTCCGCGAAGGCCGTCAATCGATCATGGGCCTGATGCTTGAAAGCAATCTTAATTCCGGCAAACAGACCTGGAAACAGGGCGTGGCACTTGTCCATGGCGTCTCGATCACCGATGCCTGCCTCGGCTGGAATGATACCGCGGCTCTGTTGAACGAATTGGCCGAGAGCATCGTCACCCGACCTGCCTGATAGTTTCATGGTCTCGTCCGAGACCACCCTCAAGTGATCGGCATGCTCATCGATACCCATACCCATCTGGATGACATTCGCTACGATGCCGATCGCGAAGCGACGATCGAGCGGGCACGCCAGGCAGGGGTGTGTGCGTTCGTGACGATCGGTTGCGATCTCGTCACCAGCCGTTCCGCCGTCACGCTCGCCGATCGCCACCCTGACATCTACGCCTCGATCGGCGTTCACCCGCACGAGGTGAAACATATCGGCGATGGGTGGTACGACGAATTGCGCCGTCTCGCCCTGCATGAAAAAGTGGTGGCATACGGCGAAATCGGCCTCGATTATCACTATAATCACTCGGCGCCTAAGGAGCAGCGCGAACGGTTTCGCGAACAGGTTCAGCTGGCACGAGAACTCCGCTTGCCCGTGATCATTCACACGAGGGAGGCGCAGGAAGATACGATTAGCATCCTCAAGGAAGAAAAGGCGTCAGAAGTCGGCGGGGTCTTCCACTGCTTTTCGGGAGATACCTGGCTGGCAAAGGATGCGCTGGATTTGGGGTTCTATCTTTCCTTTTCCGGAATTTTGACGTTCACCAATGCGACGATGCTGCGGGAGATCGCCAAACAGACACCGCTGGATCGCGTGCTCATTGAGACCGACTGCCCGTACCTCACGCCGGTCCCTCACCGTGGCAAACGCAATGAGCCGGCCTTCGTCTCGCACGTTGCCAAACAGCTCGCCGACATCCATGCTGACCTCTCGTTGGCGCAGATCGAACAGGCCACGACGAACAATGCCCACCGGCTGTTCAGCAAGATGCGTGCACGGACTGCCTAGAACGGTACGGGGTCTCTCTCGTCTCTAGAATCGCTTGAGCTGGCGGCCGAGGCGGCGAAGCGCCTTGGGAAGTTTTCGAGGATTGCCTTTCTTCTCCGGTCCGCGCCGGGAGACCAAATCATCATCTATCGCCAATTCCTTGTGGGGCATCGGACCTTGCGAAGAAGACTTCACTTGGAGTTTCTGGGCAAACTCCGGCGCCTTCATGATCAACGCTCCCTGTGCCTGCGCCGCACGGATCACTTCGTGATCGGACGTCACGACGGCGCACGCCGCTCCATACTCCTGCGCAAGTCGCTCGATCACCTGGTCAGCCTTCTCGCCCCGCTTTGAATAGATCACCTGGACTCCCGCGCGGTGCTCATGTCCTTCCAGCGGCTGTCCCCGTTGCCATCCGTCAAAGACGACGGTTAGCGCATGCCCCTTCCGATGTCGATATCCCGCCAGCAGTCGCAGCAGGGATTCCCGCGCCATTTCGGAGTACGGACTTGCACCGGACCCAGCCGTTAGGGCCAACAGGTTGTAGCCGTCGATGATGACATGCATGGCGATGAGAAACCCTACGCGCGGCGATAGGTGCTGTCAACCGACCCACAGACACCGCTCAAAACCCTCGCTCCCCTTGACAACCTTCGGGACATCTGAGAGATAGATATATCTTCTGCCGTCCCCCTGGAAACCCATGCCCCCTGCTTGCTGGCGTGCAATCTCTCTCGTCGTGCTGCTGGGACTGTTCAGTCTCGATGGGGTGCTGTGGCTTCACCCTGCCGAGGCCGCATCGCAGGACCAGCGTCGGGATGAGTCGCCGGCCTCCAAACAATCTCGCCGCTCGAAGGTCAGCCTTCTTACCCTTCCCCCAGCGATGATCCAGAACCTGAGGACTGCCTTCTCGCCAGAGTCGTTTCGGTTGGTCCTTGATCTCGACCGCAAGACACGGGTCAAGAAGCACCTGCCCTCTCGGGAGGACGGCCTGGTCGTCGAAATCCCTCACGCGGCATTGAGCAAGTCTGTGCAAACGAAGATCGCGCAGGGATCGCTCGACGGCCGGTTCATCGTCAGGCAAACGCCCGACGACTCCGTAACGGTCACCCTGCCGAACGGATCGTTCCAGAGGTACGCCTTATTTTCACTGACCAATCCTCCGCGACTCGTTGTTGACGTGATCCCTTCAGGCGCACTACTTTCCGCACCAACGCTTGATATGATTGAGCCTGCGGCAACACCGGCGCCTCCGCCGCAACCACTGCCGCCGCGAGCCAAAGCCTTCACGACAATCGTCATCGACCCCGGACACGGCGGGAGGGACCCGGGCGCCCATGGGCACCGTGGCACCGAGGAGAAGGACATAACCCTGAAGGTGGGATTAAAGCTGCGTGAGCTTTTGAAGAGGGATCCGGGCGTGCGTGTCCTGATGACGCGGGAACGAGACGTGTTCGTCGAACTCGAGGATCGCGCGCGGTTTGCCAACGGCAACGAAGCCGACCTCTTTGTCTCGATCCACGTCAACTCGCACCCTCAACGGTCGGTGCGAGGGATTGAAATCTACCATTTTGGAGAGGCCAAGGATCAGCGGGCCCTGGAACTGGCGGCCAGAGAAAACGGCACTCCGCTGAGCAGCACCGGCATGGGATGGGAATATTTGGTGGCCGATCTCTTGACGACTAAAAAGATCGAAGCGTCGTTGGAACTGGCCTGGACCACCAAGGAGGCCATGATTACCCATCTGAACGGGGACTATGCGCTCGTGGATCATGGCGTCAAGACTGCGCCGTTCTATGTCCTCCGCTTCACCAGCATGCCGAGCATTCTGGCGGAAATTGCCTACATTTCGAATGCCACGGAGGAGGACCTGTTGAGGACCGGTACTTTTATCACACGCATCGCTGAATCCCTTCATGAGGGAGTAGCCGCCTTTTTGGCCGCTTCAAAACAGCCGGCGCGATAATGCGCCACGCCTTCCTCGCCCCGCCGCTATGCCGACCGTGAGACTGGTCCTCGAATACGATGGTTCCCGCTATGCCGGATGGCAGCGCCAACCCGATCAGCCCACCATCCAAGAGACCGTCGAAACCGCGTTGTTTCAGCTGACCCAGGAAACCGTGCCAGTGATCGGCGCGGGACGTACCGACGCGGGCGTGCACGCCCTCGGTCAGGTGGCAAGCTTCCGCATTCAACGGCAGTGGACGCCTCGCGAGTGGCTGCGAGGATTGAACGCCAGGCTTCCCGAAGATATTGCCGTGCGATCGGCGGCGATAGCGTCCGATGACTTTCACGCGCGGTATGCCGCCCGTGGGAAGCTGTATGAGTACCGTATTTTGAATCGCGGGGAACGGCCTGCCATCGATCGTACCTATCTCTGGCACATCCATAAGCCTTTGGACGAAACCGCCATGAAGCGAGCCGCGACTCATTTGGTCGGCTCACATGACTTTTCTTCGTTCGAAGGCACCCTCACCGACAACGAAGACCCGATCTGCGACCTGCGCCAACTATCTCTCGAGCGACACGGAGACATGATGACGATTCACGCGTACGCAGATCGTTTTTTGAAACATATGGTCCGTGCGATCGTCGGGACGCTCGTTGAGGTGGGCCACGGTAAACGGGCACCGGAAGCCCTCGCGACGGTCTTGACCGCGAGGGATCGGACGGCTGCCGGCCGAACTGCGCCACCGCACGGTCTGTTCCTCCTCCGCGTCGACTATGACGGCGAGGAGGCACAGACGAGCAACCCTTCACTTGTTCAATAGCCTGAGCGGGCGAGGGTGAAAAGAAAGACGAGGAACGGAAAGGTCAGTGGGAGGAAGGGTCGTCGGGGTTCTCGAGTTTCTTGCGAAGTTCGATGAGTTCTTGTTCCAGCGCTAGAAAACGGTCGCTGATCGGGTCCGGCAGATTAATGTGATCCATGGTCGCATCGGGAAGACGCTCGCCCTGCGTCTTAATGACCCTGGCGGGCACGCCGATGACGGTCGAGTTTGCGGCAACGCTCTTGAGGACGACGGAATTCGCTCCGATCTTCACGTTGTCACCGATGGTAATCCCTCCAAGGATCTTGGCCCCGGCGCCGACCACCACATGATTGCCCAGCGTCGGATGGCGCTTCCCGCGCTCCTTTCCCGTGCCACCGAGCGTCACTCCTTGAAAGAGCGTGACGTAATCCCCGATTTCAGCGGTTTCCCCAATGACCACTCCCATGCCGTGATCAATGAAGAATCCGGTGCCGATGCAGGCTGAGGGATGGATCTCGATTCCGGTCAGCCAGCGAGCCACTTGGGAAATGGCGCGGGGTATAAATGGAATGCCGTAGGACTTCAGCCAGTGAGCGACGCGATAGGCCATCAAGGCATGAAAGCCGGCATAGGTCAGTATGACCTCCAGCTTGCTGGTGGCCGCAGGATCCCGGTCAAACACGGCTTTGAAGTCTTGTCGAATGGCGTGCAGCATGTCGGTGATTGTACGATGCTCAGACCGGTTCAATCAAACAAACGGCGTGGGCGATCATCCCCTCTTCCCTGCCCACCGCATCCAGTGCCTCTCCACTCTTCACCTTCACGTTGACCCGATCGGGGTCGATGCCTGCCGCCTCGGCCATGTGTTTCTGCATCGCGGCAAGATGCGGCGCGAGCCGCGGGGCCTGAGCGACAATCACAGTATCGATATTGCCGACGCGATAGCCCTTCGCCTTAAGCTTGCTCATCACGTCTTCCAGCAGCTTGAGGCTTGACATCCCTTTGTATCGTGAGTCCGAGCTCGGGTAATGCCGTCCGAGATCGCCCTCTCCCATGGCCCCAAGCAACGCATCGCAGACCGCGTGAACGAGGACATCGGAGTCTGAGTGTCCGAGCAGGCCCTTACTGTGCGGAATCTCGACACCGCCCAGAATGAGTTTGCGCCCCGGAGCCAGCGGATGTACGTCATAGCCATAGCCAATACGCATGAGATGCCTCTTTTCTTCTGCGGCCGCCTTACGGTGTGTGGCCCACCCGCGAGGCCAAAATGGCTTCGCCGATGACGAGATCTTCCGGCCTTGTCACTTTAATGTTCTCTCCACTGCCTTCGACCACCCTGACAGGATAGCCCATCCATTCCATGAGAAACGCATCGTCCGTCGCGGCCAGACCTTCGGCTTGCGCCTTCCGATGCGCCTCCTCGAGCCAATCTCGACGGAAGGCTTGCGGCGTCTGAGCAAGCCATAACGGAGTGCGGTCGATCGTTCGTTCAATGACGCGATCTCCGCCGACTTGCTTGACCGTATCCCGCATGGGCAGGGCAATAATGGCCGCCCCGTCGGCGGCTGCGGCTTCGACGACCTGTCTCACCATCGTTTCCGTCACACAGGGCCGTACGGCGTCATGAATCACAACGAGGTGGACTCCCTCCCCGACAACGGCCAACGCCTGGCGGACCGAATCCTGCCGTTCTTTTCCGCCCGCCACCACCTGTGTGACCTTGGTAAAGCCGTGTGATTCGACGATTTCCATTCGACAATAGTGCAGGTCCGCTTCGGGAACGGCGAGGATCACCGCATCGATGACCGGAGAAGATTGAAAGACACGAAGGGAATGGACGAGGAGCGGCAGCCCTCCCAGCGGACGAAACTGTTTGCGGACGGCCCCTCCCAAGCGAAGGCCCAACCCGGCGGCAGGGATGAGTGCGACAGTGCGACGAGGTTGCGGTGCCATGGGAGGCCTGCGCGCCATGGCTACCGGTACGGCCACATGCCTGACACGAAGCGGCAGTTAGCCACGCGCGACCTGCATCTCCTCTCGCTCTGTTTCTTCCTTCAGCCGGGTGAAAATCATGCGTCCGGCGGTCGTCTGCAACACGCTGGTGACGATCACGTCCACATTCTTTCCGATGTAGCGGCGGGCATTGTCGACCACGATCATTGTGCCGTCGTCGAGATAGGCGACACCCTGCCCCGCTTCCTTGCCTTCTTTGAGCACGAACACCCGAATGGCCTCGCCCGGCAGCACAACCGGCCGCAACGCGTTGCATAGCTCGTTGATGTTGAGCACGCGGATGCCCTGCAACTCGGCGACCTTGTTGAGGTTCAGATCGTTCGTCACGATCTTCGCGTTCATCTTCTTGGCCAGCACAATCAGTTTGGCATCCACTTCTTTGACGTGCGGAAAATCTTCGTCGATGATCCGGACGTCCACGTCACCCATCTTCTGGATCTTGTTCAGGATATCGAGGCCGCGCCGTCCACGCGCCCGCTTTAACGAGTCCGAGGAGTCGGCAATGTGCTGCAACTCGTCCAAGATGAAATGGGGCACGAGAAACGTCCCTTCGAGAAATCTCGTTTCGCAGAGATCGGCGACCCGTCCGTCAATGATGACGCTCGTGTCGAGGACCTTGGGACAGACGGTGTTGCCGTCCAACTCGAACAATTTCTGCTCGGAGCTTGGCAGCTTCTCCTTGCCGAACCTGGCGCCCAGCACAAGGCCGAGGTAAGGAAATCCGAGAAGAAAGACGAGGCCGCCGATGTGGAAGAGGAAGGTCTGGACGTCGAAAATCTCGCCGCCCACCCATTCGACGAGCCCCGTCAACACCAGGCCCGCCGCCAATCCTGCCGTACCTCCGACAATGATGCCGAATGAGAGGTTGTGTAGGGCATATTCTCCGGCGACGATCAATCCGCCGGTCACCGCTCCGATCCCGAACCCGTACATCCAATACGAGGCGCTGGCTCCGTCCGCTTTGATGAACAGCGCCATTCCCGCTAATGCACTGAGAAGGACAAATATGGCTCGCGATACCATACCTTCACCTCCTCTCACTAAGGACGTAACGTTAAATAAATCGTCTGGCCTTTCCGTTTCAAGAGTAGCAGGACCGCCTGATCTTTGGCCAGACCGGACACGGCCCGCTCATAGGACTTGATCGAATTAATGGGTTTGCGGTTCACTTCCAGCACAATATCGCCTTCTCTAACGCCCATTTCCTCTGCCGTACTCCCGGGCTTGACCCGCACGATGACCACGCCCCGCTCGCTGGGTTTGATGCCGTACCGAGCAGCCAGTTCCTCGTTCAACTCGCGAACGTCGATATCGGACAGTACACCGGTCGGGGCGGTGGACTCGCCGTTGTCCTCGGGGCCCGCCTGACCGAGGGACTTCGGCTGCTCCACGATCGTCACGTCGATGGTCTTGACCTTCTTGTCTCTGATCACCTTGATCGGCACCTTGCGTCCGATCGGCGTCTGCGCCACCGCGTTTCGCAAATGCGTCGGTGAATCCATTGGTTTGCCGTCGTATTCCGTGATCACGTCGGCCCGCTCAAACCCCGCCTTTTTGGCGGGACTGTCGTCCATCACATCGCTCACTAACACGCCCTTCGTATCCGTCAGTCCGAATTGGGAGGCGAGTTCTGGGGTCAGTTCTTGAATCGCGACGCCGAGCCAGCCGCGCACCACTTTTCCGGTCTTGACCAGCTGATCCATGATCGAGCGGGCCAGATTACTGGGCACGGCAAAACCGATTCCCATGTTGCCGCCGCTCTGGCTGAAAATCGCCGTATTGATCCCGACCAGTTCGCCGCGTACGTTCACCAACGCGCCGCCGGAATTGCCGGGATTGATCGCGGCATCGGTTTGAATGAAGTCTTCGTACTCCGCGATGCCCATGCTGGCGCGTCCCACGGCGCTGACAATGCCCATCGTCACGCTCTGCGTCAGCCCAAAGGGGCTGCCGACGGCGAGGACGAATTCACCCACTTCAAGCTGATCTGAATCGGCAAAGGGGATAGTCGACAATCCCGTCGCCTCGATTTTCACGATGGCCACGTCGGTCTTAGTATCGGTGCCGATCAATTTGCCTTTGAACTCACGCTTGTCCGAGAGAATCACCCGGATATCATCGGCCTTGTTGACGACATGGTTGTTGGTAATGATCAGGCCGCTTGCGTCGACGATCACGCCGGAACCCTGCCCCCGCTCTTTTCGCTCACGATGCGGCTGCTCGCGCTTGAAGAATTCATCACCGAAGAATTTGCGGAAAAAGGGGTCATCGAAGGGAGAGCTTTGCGGCCCGTCTCCCGACTTGCCCGACCGGCTGGCGGCGATGTTAACCACGGCAGGCTTGACGGTTTTGGCGATCTCGACAAAGCTCTTGGCCGTGCCGCCGGTCACAGGTTGCTGAGGAACGGTGGCTACGGGACGAACCACTCCCTCCATCGGCGAATCATGTCCGGCCGTGCCGCGCGAGATCCAGCCGAGATCAGACGCCGCAACGACGCCGATGACGGCGCCCAGTACAAGGAGCAGATAGGGAAGCGCCCGTGAACGGCCGAGTGTCATCATGAATTATGAGAGGACCGCTCTCTCCTGTATGTACGATTCGGCGTCCCGCACATCGTCGGCGCTGCCGATGACGAGCGGGACCCGTTGATGAAGCTTTATCGGCTCAATCTCTAGGATGCGGGTCACGCCGGTGCTCGCTCTGCCGCCGGCCTGCTCGACGACCATCGCCATGGGATTGGCCTCGTACAGCAGTCGCAATTTCCCTTCCGGTTTGTTGATTTCGCCTGGATACAAATAGATTCCCCCCCCAAGCAGCAACCGGTGCACATCGGCCACGAGACAACCCGAATAGCGGCCGGTGTAGGGGCGGCCTGCCGCCTTGTCGGGCTTCTTGAGCGAATCAACGTAGCGCTTGGTTCCGGCCGGCCACTTTTCGTAATTGCCTTCATTCACGGCGTATACTTTTCCGCGCGAAGGCATCTTGATGCCGGGATGAGACAATTGATACTCCCCGACGTTGGGATCGAGCGTAAATCCAAAGACGCCCTTGCCGGTCGTAAAGACGAGCATGGTGCTCGGCCCGAACAGAAAATAGCCGGCCGCCAGCTGATGGATGCCTTTCCTGAGCAAATCACTGTCTTCCGGCGGCTGATCCTGGTGCTGGTGCTCGACGATAGAAAAGATCGATCCCAGCGGCATATTCACGTCCGTGTTCGACGAGCCGTCCAATGGATCAAAGAGCACCATGTAAGGTGCGGGCCTGCCCGGCGAGGCGACAAAGACCGGCTTTTCCATCTCTTCCGAGGCCAAGGCGCCGGCTACGCCGTCGCGCTGCAAGACTTCAATAAACGTATCATTAGCAATCTGATCCAGTTTTTTGACGGATTCCCCTTGGACGTTCGTTTCGCCGGTCATCCCCAGCATATTGAGCAGTCCGGCAATCCGCAAGTCGCGGGCGAGAGTCTTTCCTACCAGCCCAATGGCGGAGAGGAGCGCGGTCAAAGATCCGGCCCCGCCGAGCGAGGCGGGTGGATTGGCCATGAGAAATTGTTCGACGGTGAGCGGCTGCTGAGACATGGAGGGGCAAAAATATTATAAGGCCAAAGGGATGTTCCCTCGCGCCCACGCGAGGGGGAAATCCGAATATGGGGATAATTGTGTGCGATTATAGCCCGTCTTGACTGGACGGGCAATGAATCTCCAGTCCTCCTCTAAGGAGGTCCCTTGCCGGGTGGGAAGCCATTGACCAGGTCGGCAGTGATGGCGCCAATGATGACCTTGGCCTTCATCCGAACCGGGATGCGTCGCTCGTCGGTCGTGAACCAAACCCGTATGTTGCCCTTGTTGATAAACAGACCCTTAAACGGCATGATCACAACCACTTGGGCGGTTTCCAGCCGTCCCCACGTCCCCTCCAACGTCTCAATATTTTCAACCCGCACCTCCACTTGTCGGTTCTTTTTATCGTGGTAGACGTTGAGCATGAGCGAGGCCCCAGGAGTCATCGGCAGCTGGTGACGGACATAATAGAGGCAGGAAATCAAATCCTGAGTTCCCGCCGGAATGGCCACGGTTTCTGTCGTGCCCTGTCGTACCGCCGTGACGGTTCCCTCAGCATGGTGAAATGTGTACTCGATGTCTTCCCTATTTTTTCCCTCGCGGCGATGAAACACCATATGCTGCGGAAGCTGGGTCCGGAGATCGAACTCCGACTCCACCCGGTTGTCCACCGGAAAAAACTTGCTGATTGCAGGTCGGGATTGCGCTGTCGTGATCAGCTTCGCCCGTGACCTGTCTCCGGCAGTACCGTCAGGCAGGACTTCCATGACCGCCGTGCCCGCAAGGATGTTCAACCAGGAGATGTCATAAGTCAGCCGCTCGCCGGTTTGGATCGCCTGGACTGACGCGTCGGCGGCAACTGCCAAGACCTCAGCAGTGCCGCCCAAGAGCAGGCAGGTCAATACATACCAACAGAGGCGAATCATGATGGTAGGCGTGTGTGTGCGCAGAAAGGCTACGAGTGCATCGTGCGTTTGACCGCGGCCAATTCACCCTCCACAGCAGCCCTGATGGCCGTGAGGCGTTCAGCGGATGCGGCTTCGAATCGCAGGACCAATGCCGGTTGGGTGTTGGAGGCCCGGATGAGGCCCCAGCCGTCCTGAAAGATGGCTCGCACCCCGTCGATCGTCACCACCTCGCGGACGACGTCCTTGCCTGGGCCGATGGGCTGGCGGGTGCGCGCATAGCCGGCCAAGCGCTCCTGGACCTGCTTGACCAATTCGAATTTGATCGCGTCCGGGGTATCCACGCGAATCTCAGGCGTCACCGCCGTGGCAGGCAGGTCGGCGACCAACGACGAGAGCGGCTTTCCGGTTTTAGCGAGAATTTCAACCAGACGGCAGGAGGCATAAATCGCATCGTCGTAGCCGAAATACCTGTCGGCAAAAAACATGTGTCCGGACATTTCTCCTGCCAGCACCGCGTGTTCGCTCTTCATCTTAGCTTTGATCAGGGAATGACCGGTTTTCCACATGATCGGCCGACCACCCTGTTTCGCGATGTCGTCATAGAGACACTGAGAGGCCTTCACCTCGGAAATAATGGTACTGCCCGGCTTGGTTGAGAGAATATCGCGGGAATACACGACCATCAGACGGTCGCCCCACAAGATCTGGCCCTGCTCATCGATGGCGCCAATGCGGTCACCATCGCCGTCGTAGCCGATGCCAACGTCCGCCTTGTGATGTGCGACGGCTTTGACGAGGTCGTCGAGATTCTCGACCACCGTTGGATCGGGATGATGGTTCGGAAACCGTCCATCCAACTCACAGTACAAGCCGGTCACACGGCAGCCCAATAGTTCTAAGGCCTCCTTCGCCACCAAGGATGCGGCGCCGTTGCCGCAATCAATGACGACATGCAGATGCTTTGCATCCACACCATTGAAGCTCTTCTTAAGGTAGGCCAGATAGTCGGGAATGATGGGATGTTCCGATCGTGCCCCCCGACCAGAGGTGAACACACCGGATTCCATGACGCGGCGCAACTCTTGAATGGCCTCTCCGTGAATGGCTTCCTTGCCAACGCACACTTTGAATCCGTTGTACTCTGACGCGTTATGACTGCCGGTAATCATGATGCCCCCGTCGACCGGCAACTGAAAGAGGGAGAAATAGACCAGAGGGGACGGGCAGATCCCGACGTCGATCACGTGCATGCCGCCCGCCATCAATCCCTTGACTAGGGCATCGAACAAGCCCGGCGAGCTGAGTCGGCCATCTCGGCCGACCGAAATGGTCTGCACACCTCGATCTTTGACGTAGGTGCAGTACGCCCGCCCGAACTGCTCTGCAATCGATTCCGTCAATTCCTTGCCGACGATGCCGCGGAGGTCGTATTCGCGAAAGAGTCCCATGTCGTGCCTCAGTCTATGTTCCCGCTGTGCGCCCGTAATCGTCTTTGAAACGGACGATGTCGTCTTCTCCGAGATACGGACCATTCTGAACTTCGATGATGTGCAGGATGTCCTGACCAGGATTTTCCAACCGGTGCTTCGTCTCGATCGGAACGGCCGTGCTTTGCCCGACCTGCAAGTCAAAGACTTCCTCCCCTCTGGTGACGCGAGCGGTGCCGGCGATGACGACCCAATGTTCGCTGCGCTTGTGGTGGAGTTGTAACGACAGCCGGCCGCCGGCGTTGACCGTGACCCGCTTTACCTTGTACCCCGGCCCTTCTTCGAGGACCGTGTAAGAGCCCCAGGGCCGATGGACGGTCAGATGCTCCAGATGCTCCGGAGCGCCCTGCTGTTTGAGAATGTCGACGATCCGTTTCACGTCCTGGGCGCGTGACTTCGGACAGACCAGCGTGGCATCCGGCGTATCGACCACGACCATGTCGGTCAACCCGATCGTCGCCACGACGCGCCGGTCTCCATAGACCACCGACCGCTGGCTCCCGATATCGATGACCCGACCACCAACGACGTTCCCAGCCTTGTCCTTGGCGGCCACTTCGTCCAAGCTGCCCCAACTCCCAACGTCGGACCACTTGAAGGCAACCGGAACCATGGCCGCCTTGTCGGACCGTTCCATGACCCCGTTGTCTATTGAGATGGACGGCAACCCGCGATACGTGTCATCGATGACGCTCCGCGGAGCCTTCTGCTCCATCAAGCGGCCAATGTGATCAATCCCCCGCGCAAGCGCGGGCTGATGGCGGCGGATCTCTTCAAGAATCGTCGCGGCGCGCCAGACGAACATCCCGCTGTTCCAACAATAATCGCCTGACTTGAGATATTGCGCCGCTTTGACGGCATCGGGCTTTTCGACGAAGCGGCCTACGCGATAGCCCTTGAGCGTTCCTCGTTTACCCAGCACCCTTTTGTGGTCCGGCTTGATGTAGCCATAGCCGGTTTCTGGCCTGATCGGCTTGATCCCGAAGGTGACCAATAGACCCTGCTGAGCCAGCTCGGCTGCCAAGGCTACCGCGGCATCAAACTCCTTCTGCCCTTTGACAATGTGGTCGGCCGGCACCACCAACATCACTGCATCGGGGTCCCGTCGCACCAGTTCCAGAGCCACCAGCGCAATAGCCGGCGCCGTATTCCGCCCTTCCGGCTCGAGTATAAAGTTATCTTTCAATGCATCCTTCCATCCACTGAGCTGCACCCGGATGGATTCGGCTTGAGGCGGATTCGTGGAGATCATGACGCGCTCCGGGGGGGCTCCGGTCACGACCCGTCGCATGGTCTGTTGGATCAAGGTTTCGTCGCCGATGATCTTCAACAATTGCTTCGGAAACAGCTGCCGGCTCAGCGGCCAGAACCGCGTGCCGCTGCCCCCCGCCATAATCACCGGAAACACGGTTGGCCTGTTCATTGGGTTTTGCCCCCGATCGCACTGACCGATTTGTGCTGCGCCTCAAGAATCATTTCGATGATTTCGCGCACGGCTCCCTCGCCGCCTTTCTTTGCACAGACATAGTCGACGACCGCGGCCACCTGAGGCATGCCATCCGCGGGCGTGGCGGAGAACCCGACCGCCTCCAAGGTGGTGACATCGTTCACGTCGTCTCCAATGTAGGCCACTTCTTCCATGGAAAGCCCAAGACGTTCCACCATCTCACGGACCAGGGCCAGCTTGTCCATGACGCCCTGGTGCACCTCCGGAATCATGAGCTTTTCCCCCCTCCGCGCCACCAGCTTCGTTCGCTCCTGTGTCACGATGGCGGTGACAATGCCTGCCCGCTGCAGGAGCTTGATGCCCATGCCGTCGCGGGTATTGAATTTCTTCAGCTCCTCCCCGGATTCCGAATAGTACATGCCGGCATCCGTCAACACGCCGTCCACATCGGTGGCAAAAAGACGGATCCGTTTCAGAGTCGATGCCAAAGCGTTTCCCGGGCGCTTTCTCTTAGCCATAGGGCCCTTGATCCCCTCTGTTGGGTCTGCTCTAAAGCCATCTTACTGGCTCAGGAGCGCAGTTCAAAACAAAAAATGAGGGTGCTCAATCAGGCGGGCGAGAGGGGATGGGAGACGCGCTTGATGAATCTGGAGAGGGCATCCTGCCAATGGGGCAGAGGGGAGTACTGCATCGCAAAACGGTCGTGAGAGAGCACCGAATAGGCGGGCCGTTTCGCCGGCCTCCCGGCCTGGGCCGTCGTGATCGGTCGAACCACCGGCTTCACCGCCGTCTGACTGGCAATTGCTTGAGCAAATTCATGCCAGGAGCAGTCGCCGCTGTTGGTTACGTGACAGATCCCCCGAAGATCACTCGTGGCGAGCTGCTTGAGCGCATGAGCCAGATCTTCGACATAGGTCGGACAGCCTCGCTGGTCGGCGACAATGTCAAGCACCGGCCGCTCCTCTGCCAGCCGCATGATCGTCTTGACAAAATTGTTGCCGTCATGACCGAACAACCAGGCAGTCCGCACCACGAGACCATCCGGACAGAGCCTCAACACCGTCTGCTCGCCATCGTACTTTGAGAGGCCATACTGATTGAGCGGATGAGGCTGGTCCTGCTCATGGTACGGGCTCGTCTTCATCCCATCAAAGACATAGTCGGTGGACAGATAGACGAGGCGAGCCTTGACGGCTTTCGCCGCCTGCGCCACCCACCTTGTCCCTTTCGCATTGACAGCATGAGCTTGCTCGGGATCACGTTCAGCCTGATCCACATTGGTATAGGCCCCGACATGCAGGATGATGTCGGGGTTCGCCCCTCTGATCTCGTCTTCGCAGGCGGGTTTCGTGAGATCAAACTCGGGCAGGTCTTTTAGAACGAGGTCTTCATTTGCCAAGATCCGCTTTAATGCGCTCCCCAACTGCCCCTCTGATCCTGTGATCACGATCCGCATGACGGCTACGCCGAAGACCCTTCCCTCAGACGTTTCCCGTACATCGCTTCGTAGTAGGCACGGAACTCCCCCGACTTGATCGGGCGCCACCACGACTCATGCTTTCGATACCACTCCACCGTGGTCTTGAGCCCGTCATCGAAGGGGACCGTGGGCTGCCAGCCTATCTTGGTCAGTTTCCGTGAATCGACGGCATAGCGCCGGTCATGACCTGGCCGGTCTTCGACAAATCGGATCAGAGACTTCGGTTTTCCCAACAACGACAAGAGCTGTTCGGCCACAGCGAGGTTTTCCCGCTCATTGCCTCCGCCGATGTTATAGATCTGTCCAGGCTCGCCGTCGCTGAGGACTCGCTCAATCGCGGCGCAATGATCCTCAACCGCCAACCAGTCTCGCCGCTGGCAACCGTCGCCGTACAGTGGCAAGGGCTGATCGTCTATCGCGTTCGTCACGAACAGCGGGATGAATTTTTCAGGATACTGGTTGGGCCCATAGGTGTTGCTGCCCCGCGTCACCATCACAGGGAACCGATAAGTGGTCCAAAAACTTAGAGTCAGCAGGTCACCCCCCGCTTTGCTGGCCGAATACGGGCTCCTTGGAACGAGCCGGTCCTCCTCGGTGGACGTCCCGGTTTCCACCGATCCATACACCTCGTCCGTGCTCACCTGGACGAATCGTTTTACACCGGCCCGGCGCGCTTCTTCGAGCAGAACCCCGGTTCCTACGACATCGGTGTTGGCAAAACTGCCCGGGTCTAGAATGGATCGATCGACGTGCGTTTCGGCCGCAGCATTGATCACACCTTCGATGCGGTGCTCTTCCAACAATCGTTTGACGAGGGCCTGATCCGCGATGTCGCCATGGACAAATCGGTATCGAGCATGACTATTGAGATCCTGCGTATTCGCGGGATTACCGGAATATTTGAGCGCGTCCAGATTGACGACCTGATGACCGCTCGTCATAACCAGCCGACGAACTAGATGTGAGCCGATAAACCCGGCCCCGCCGGTGACGAGAATTTTCATGTCTGCATTCCCATGGGACTGAATGACCGATGAAATGCAGAGTTTCGTAGACTTTCAGCGCAGTGAGAATGCACTCTTTTCCGGATTTTATCTAACTTGTAGCGGCCGGCAGGTGGACTCGAGGTGGCGACGCCAGGCTAAAGTCCTGTTGTTCCATGAGGTTCGACGTTAAAACAGTGATTTCGTCCATTTAAACGATCTTTTGTTCTTTAGTACGGGAATTCACGACCCGTCGTCTTTTATTTTTGGCTGTTAAACCACGCCATCTTTCGTTCCTCTCGGAAGGTAGTTCGGAGGATATGCGGTTCAAGAGAACGCCGCCATCGAGCGGATCATGCTGACGAATGAGTTTCATTTCAGGTCTGTTTCGCATAAGGAGAAGCCGTAAAAACAATAAGAGCTTCCTCAAGAAGCCTTGACGGCGAATGGGCAATCGATAAACCGTCCATAAGCGGCGAATGGTACTCTGTCCTAAGCAAGACACAAAACCATCAAGCAGTTTCAGACTTTCTCGTGAGCAGGTTATTTCTGTTCCTCTAATACGTTCACTCAGGACCCTTGCTTGGCCAATCGGTGCCAACATGTAATCCTGGATTTTTGTTAGGCGCTTTCGAGCAGCAGAGAGATTCACTAGTCTGTCAACCGTCAATGCTCCAATATGATTTCCCGAGTGCTGGCGGTATCGAACAAGTGGTTCATCTATGTACCCAATTCGACCACACGCAGCGGCGCAAATTGCCAACCACCAATCGTGCAGAATGACTTCATTGGGAATAGGAGTGACGAATTCCAAAAGATTGCGATTGATAACCACAGCACAACCGGAGACGACGTTCTGAGTCAAGAGAACGTGTATGGGGTTGTGTGACTCATGCCTTAGGTTTTCGTAACGCATGAAGGACGGATGTATTTGATGGAGCTTTTGATCGACTACTTCCAAATCTGAGTAACACAACAAAGGCGTACCAGGCCCATGTTGTCTCTCCATTTCCCGTAGAGACTGAAGCTGTCTTGCAATCTTATGAGGTAGCCAAATATCATCCTGATCGGAAAAGAAAATTGCATCGGCGCCCTCTTCAAGAGCAACACGCATCAGCTCCCCGAAATTCCTCGCAGCGCCCAAACGTCCTTTCGTATCATGAACATAACGAATTCGCTTGTCTTCGGCGGCAAACTTTTTAAGAACTTCCCTTGTATTATCTTCGGATTCATCATCCCTTACCAACAAGGTCCAATTGGATATAGTCTGCCTCTGAATACTCCGGATCTGCTCTGGTAACAACTCGGCTCCATTGTAAGCAGCAAGCAGGACGACGATCTTCCGTGACGTCTCTGCAACCAGGCAGGCTGAGGCATCGTATGTCGGCATAGCGGTCGTAATCATCGCTAAAGGAATGCACCATAATGTAAGCGCTAAGGTACTGGCAAAACCCCTAGGTAAGTTACTGAACCTTTATTGATCCATACATAAGGTGGGTTACCTGATATTATCCAAGTTTTTCAGTTCATTATGGAGTTTACCCAGCTGCTGTTCCCAAATAGACTGAAGTGAAAAATAATGAATCCGGGATGCGCGGGAGCGGAGGCTATGCGGCCTCCGGGTGAACATCAAGAATCAATAACCGCGAGAGACGACAAGCTCCACTCTCGGCGGCCATGCAAGGCTAAAGTCCTGATGGTCCAATGTCAGGTTCGGACTGTACGCGGGGTCATTCAGTAACAGGTCACCCCAGCGCTGCTTCATGTAAATGGATTCTTTTGAAAACCGTAATTGCTTTTCCGCGGTATCCTCATCACCACGTGTAGCAGATTCGTGATGGTACAACTCGGCATAGGGAGTATAAATGTTGCGATAGCCGGCTTCTCTCACGCGCAGGCAAAAATCGACATCGTTAAAGGCGACTTGAAGCGCTTCGTTGAAGCCACCGATCTTCTCAAAGGTTTCTTTTCTCACGACAAGACAGGCCGCTGTCAGGGCGCAAATTGACTGAATGAGGCTTGCCCTGCCGAAATAGCCCTTCCCGCCACGTTTGAGATACCGATGAGCATGCCCTGCGACACCTCGAATCCCTAAAATGACACCTGCATGTTGAAGCGTGTCATCTGGATACCAGAGTCGCGCCCCCACAGCACCAATCCCGGGGCGCAGAGCATGGCTCACCATTTCCGAGAGCCAGTCGGGCGTGATCACTTCCAGGTCGTCGTTCAGTAAACCTATCACTGTTCCGGATGCGGACGCCACGGCCGAATTGATGAGCTGAGAATAGTTAAATGGACGGTTATCGCGAATGATGTGAACCCTTGAATCCCCTTGTATCGACTCCAAGTATCGAAGAGTCTCCAGGTCGTCAGAGCCGTTATCCACGAGGACGATTTCATAATGCTGGTAGGTGGTCTTTTCGAGGATACTTCCAAAGCATCGTCGAAGGAGACGCACGCCGTTTCGAGTAGGAACAATCAGGCTAACCAATGGGACAGACTTTGGTAGCCGATAGCGAACACGGTACATTCGCAAATCCATGAGAGGTTCGACCCCCCCATCGCTTCCTCGGCGCTGGAGATGCTCGTTGATAGCTTTTGCACCAGCGTCCAAGGCGTAAGGCTTATCGGCGCGCCCGCTCGCGGTGCTTGCCGGATGAATGCGCCAATGATAGAGAACACGAGGGATGTGGACAATTTGCATGGGGTCAATTCGCTCCAGACAACGGAGTGCAAGGTCATAATCCTGCGCACCCTCAAAGCCTTCTCGCAACCCACCTAGGTCAAGAACCAGTTTGGTACGATATACGCCAAGATGGCATATCATGTTGTGCGAATAAAACAGGTCCTCGTTCCAGTCGCACTTGAAATAAGGATCTGACCTTCTACCCGCTACATCGATTTTGTCCTCGTCAGAATAAATGAGTTGGGCGTCGGGTCGACGGGCAAGCGCGTCGAGCACCCAGAATAGCGCGTGTTCGGCAAGCAGGTCGTCATGGTCGAGGAACGCGATGAATTCTCCCGAAGCAATTTTCAACGCGCTATTGGAAGCCGCCGAGATGTGACCATGGTCCTTGCGGAATACGAGTTTGATGCGGTCATCTTCCGCTGCATACTGCTCTAACATAGGACGTACGTGAGCCTCCGATGAGGCATCATCCGCAATACAAAGCTCCCAATTGGGATAGAGCTGTTTCTTCACCGATTGAATGGCCTCCATCAGCCACTGGGGTTTGGTGTTGTAGGTAGGCATCACGACGGAGACCAGCGGCTTATAAGAGAATGCCTCAATACGGGTTTGTATAATGGTGCGTGCGTCGTCGGTGAGTGTGTCGTAGCGTCTGATCCATTCCATGTAATCGATGGATTGACGATGCAGGGAAGTTAATTTACCGACGACTCCGGCAAGTCCTTCTCGGCGATACAGTCGCCAACACTTCATCAGTGCAGGCTTGATGCCCCCGCTTCGTTTCATCGCGTCGTAAAAAGAGGTAGGAAGGTTCATGCTACCCTTACAGACACCTAGACATTCGTCAATCAGTGGCAGGTGATGGAGCCCTATGTCCCTTTCTTCATAAGAACGAACCTGCCTCCCAAGACTCGTAGGGCTTCCACGGACATTGACTTAAACTTCTCACGGACATGCGGATAGATTTCATTCAAATACTTTTCATTGGCAAACAGATTTGGCGTAAACAATACGTCAAATCCGTTCTCCTCAAATACCGACTGGAATTGCGTATACCGCCACCGGTTGCCACAGGACCAGCTCACTTTTTCCAGAAGCTGTGAAAAGTCTTCATCCGCAATAGTCAGATAGTCGAGAGGCCGTTCAAAGTTACGATGATCGCGGAAATCGATTTGATGGAAACCTATTCCGCCCGTCTTCGTAATGCGTCCAAGCTGTGCTATGGAAGCTGGGATGTCCGCCAGGTGCTCGAATGTAGCGTTGGAATAATGAATGTCTATCGAACCATCAGGCAATTCATATACGTCTTCTAAGCCTATCTTCATCGTTTTCATGCCGTCGGCATCATGCGCCTGTCTTTCTATCACCTGGTCAAGCGCTGCCGTATTGATTCCTGGAAACTTTTCGATGGCAGCATTTCGCAAACAGAGGTAAAAAGAGGGGTGGAAATGCTTATCCCAGTCGCAGAGATACTTATCGACGAGTATCGTCCGAGCACCGAGACCGATTAGAATCAACGGGAAACCAAAATCCTGACCTGCACCGATTTCCAAAACTGTTCTACCTTGAAGAAATCCTTTTCCGCCTGGCAGCAAACCTATCAGTGTGTTTGCACTGTGGATCGCAAAGTCCACTGCTTCATTACACTGACGCTCAAGTGGATTTCCTTGGGTCCAGCCTTCTGGCGGCTTTCGTTCTTCAGCAATCGGAAGTCCACGTAGCCACGCGAGGACATAACTTATAACTCGATGTAGATAGAGATATGATCGACGGCAGTCTCTATAAGGTGTCATTCGTTAGGTCTGGCTGACCATTTGGTCGCACCTGCCGAATAAACTCCAGCGAATAGTCTATCAACGCCTTGAACGTTTTCCGCCGCTCTTTCAATATGCTGCAGACAATGATGAATACTAGAGTCGTACGGTGGCGACTGTTTATCGCCGTCGTTGCGATTGCAAATGTTGTCCTGGTTGTTTTTGCACTTGGGACCTTCTGGGCCGAAAGGACACTCGACGCTCAAAACTTCGCCCATAACTCAGGAAATTGTTTCGTCTATCCGATCACTCTCTTTACTCCAAGCGACACGATGGAATCTACAGCATCAAGGGTAAAAATCTTCGAGGATGACACATTGCTGGAGCCCGGGCACGCGCAGCACGAAGCCATTCGGCAGATAGGACAAGGACGATTCTCGCACTGGGGCGAACAACTTTATATGTCCTCCTCAGACAACTCAGATCCACGAACCAACGGTCGAGTGTATAAAATAGTCTACCCTCTCAGACCGCCCTCTTCGGTCATAGGTATCTCGCTTCTATTAACCGCTTTTGTGCTACCTTTCGCAGCACCAACTCGTGAGCGGCGGAAAACAATCTATAAGCGCTTTCATTTTCCTATCATGGCGATCAGTTTCAGTGCGGTTCTCCTACTGATTCCGATGGAAATGTTCCTGAGGACAGATTACTCAAAGGAGCATGTGTTCGGTGCATTCCAGCGACTGCCTTCGAAACTTCAACCGACCGTGAATGAACAAGGATACCGTGATAGGGAACATGAAAGAGACAATTATGACGGCTCCATCAGAATTGTCATTCTCGGCGATTCCTTTACCTTTGGTGATGGAGTTGCAGATGACGAAATATACCCTCGGATCTTGCAAGGCCAGGTAGGAGGCAATGTGGAAATTATCACCCTTGCCAGAGATGGATGGGGAACTGCAGATGAGTTGGCAGCACTCCGACGCGACGGCTTTTCATATCATCCCGATATCGTGGTAGTCGGAGTGGTGACTAATGATCCTAGCCCTCGAATCACCGAACCTCAGGGGCAGTCCGCCCCTTGGATTGTATTCCAGAGCATCACGCCGAATATGATCCTTTTTCGGTTATTAGATTTCCGTCTTAACGTACTGGTTGAAAATTCAGGCTGGAAGTATGGCTACACTGACTGGGAAAGAGATCTCTATGATCCTGGCAAGCGGTATCGTGGCGCATGGGAGAGAACGGTCATGGAGCTATCGCAGGAACTTCTTTTGCACAGGATCTCGGCCTACGCCTTCCTTCTCATCGGTCCCGCACAAGCTAATGAGCTGAGTGCCTGGAAATTCAAGATTCTTGATGATGTATTTTCCAAGGCTGGATTCAGCACCCACAACCTCTTGGAATCATACACCTCAACATTCCAGGGAGTAACCCCAACCTCTCTTTTTGCCCTGCCTGACGATCCTCATCCTGGACGCGAAGTGCATAAATTCTATGCAAACGAACTCTTGAAGGTCCTCAAACCCGAGACCGAGAAGCGAGTAAAGAGCCTGGGACGCTGAAAAGCCTTTTTAACAGTGCGGGCAAGGAGATTAATTTCTCGAACGAGCTGCTTTTTCCGCTAGGAAATCAGTGATGGCTTGCCGATCTGATCCCCCGAACGCAAGTTTTCCAGTCACTTGGCCGTCTTATCTGCTGCAGACCCATATCATGAAACCACCCCTCCACTTCTTCGGGGGAATGAATGCCGTGATACTTCGGCGAGTACCCATCGAACGTGTCTAGAATGTCGTTCTCTACACCCAAGCCCTGCGTAGAAAACGGGAACACCCGACGAACCAATCCCACAAGGGGTCTATCCAACCGCGCTTGCGCCCATGGTACAAACCAACGGCACCAGGCATAAAACATATGAGACGGAATCTTATTAACGAAGCGAATCCATTCATTCCGAATGAGATAGTCGCCCTCTTTCGGATATACCCAGATCGCGATGGATCCACCCGGCTTAAGAAGTGGAACGAGTTTTTTGAAGTAGGCTTCAGTGTCGGGGGTATGATGCAACACACCGATAGAGAAGATGGCATCGAAGCTCTGGGGTTTAAAGGGAAGCGCTCCGATGTCTGCCTGTGCGATCCACACATTCGGTCGGTCTACAAAATTCTTATATGCAGCTTCGACGGCATAACTCAGGTCGACACCAATGACATCAGCTCCCCACCGGCTTACAACATCCGTATATCGACCCGCTCCAACGCCTGCGTCAAGTACAAGCTTGCCCCGAAGATCGCCTGGTCCAAACCCAGTCTTCTTTATAAACTGCTCTTCCGATGACCGGTCGCTACGAAAGCAGTCGAGTTGCGTACGATAGTGGGTATTCCATTCAAAACTAAATGAACTCACATAGTCATCGCCGGCAACAAACCGTGGTACCGCCCTAATAATTGGGAAACGGCCCGACTCGGATATGAACTGACCTTCTTCCTTTCTCAAGCTTGCTCCCGTAATGGGATCACACAAAATGGGCATGACCCGATCAAGAATGGGCTTATCCATAACTATGTAAGTTCCCTGACGTGATAACGACGACCATTTGTCCGAGGATCAGAATTGTCTCGAGTCGAGAAATACACTTGCGCACCCCAATGTGAAAACCTCCCGCCGCCGCCCTCTCGAATGTCTTCATGCCCGCAATGCGCTGGCCCTAAGAGGCGGTCATCCTCGCATACAACAAGCCGCGAGGCTCCGTCCTTATCAGACAACAGCTCACACGGCAGTGTTGCTATCCAGCAGTTCCCGTCATCGTGTCGGATGTCCCGCAATTCCCCGGCGTAGGTGGGGCGAAATGGCCGGCGGATGATCTTACCGATTCCCTCCGCCTTGATGCGGCCCGCAATGAGAAGCCACAACCCGACGATCAGCAAGTAGATCGAAACCAGGACCACTTGGCCGAAAATAACGACGCTTCCTGGCCGTGATTCCGTGTTCATTGGAACGAAACGCGTTTACTTTGAGAAGCCCTTGCCAGCACATTCATGACTTGTCACGAACAAGCTGTAGATACCGGGTCACCATAGCATCTGGGGAGAACATGGTCGTCATTCGTTCCTGTGCGGCTTTACCCATTGCGCGTCGCAGTTCCGGAGACCCCAAGACTTCGATACAGGCCTTAGCCATGCCATTCACATCATCCACTGGCAATAGAAAACCAGTGTGACCGTCCTTCACGCAGTCAGGCGTACCGCCTGTCCTCGTGGCAACAACGGGGACTCCCAGCAGTTGTGCCTCCATGACCGCATTTGGCATTCCTTCAAATGCAGATGTCAGCAGCAGCAATGAGGCGCAACGCATCAGGGTTGATACGTCTTCTCTCCGCCCTAACAATGTCATTTGCTTTTCGAGACCAACTTCTACAATGCAATCTTGCATTTGCTGATGCATAGGGCCTAGCCCAGCAACAAGGACGCGTAAATTTGTAATTTCCTTTGCGATGCGAGCGCACACTTCAATGAACTTTAGCGGACGTTTTTCCTCTGAGAGTCGGAATACGCCTAAAAGTACAGGGGTCTCTTCTGAGATATTTAATGCGTCCCTAAGCCGTTGGATCTCCTTGTCAGATGGTATCGTGATGCTGTTCGAATCAATGGCATTTGGAATCCAGCACACACGGTCAGTGGAGATGCCCATCCATTCGGCATAATCAGTATTTGCTTCATGCGAATTTCCGGAAAAACATATCTGTGGAAAGTTAGCTACTGTCCTGTAATACCGCCAAAACCAGTCATTTCTCAAATAAGAAAAGTGTGTGGGATTGTAATTGCGAAAAGATAGTACGGCCCGTGGTATTCCACTGATCAATGCCGCTGTCGCGGCAAGAAGGTTGGGGCTGTCGAGTTGAGCAACAACGGCTTTCGGCTTCAGCGAATGTAATAGTGCAATCAAACGGAACAATTCCCGTTCATTAAAAGGATGCTCTCCTGCGACAAGCGCTTCCATAATAGAGAGGGGAATGAAGCGGGCGAGGTGGGCAACATTAGGCGTTGGCTGTTTGCGTAACTCCATCACCCTGACATTTCTATCGGTTAGCAAAGAAAGGTAATGCCCGTTCGGTCCAGTAAGATCCTCAATGGAAAGAAACACAACATCCTCGCCACGCTGATTCAAGCCAATCGCAAGGTAGCACCATTGGCGTTCGGCGCCGCCTGCGGGGAGTCCATGCGTAAAAACCACAATCGGCCCTTCATTCCGTGCGGCATGCGCAGCTCGCTTGTCGTGAGGCTTAAGTGTTTCCAATGCTATGGCCAGCCCGTCTAATGTCCCCCGCGGGACTAACCTACAGACATACTCGAGATAGCGTTCAACGTCTGCGCTGTGCTCGACGACCCAATAAGAATGCGTCAATAGGCGCCGCAATCGCGTCGGAGCAAACATAATTTCCCCATTCCAAATTGTATACCGGCCATCTCCGCGTTCAGAAATATCTACGTGCGACGAGGGCAGCGGAGGCAATTGCGAGAGACCCTCAAACAAGAGATACCGATGTGACATCTCCTGATCCTGATCGAACCGGACGTCGCGAAGGTGGCCAAGCGGCAACATGCGGCCTCGTCGTAGAGTTTTCGTGAGCACTTGCTTAATGGATCGGATTCGTTGTTTCCAGCCTAAGCTAGCAGCCGCTCTAATACGCAAAGAGCAGAAAGCTCCCAGGCGTTGCCATTGGCTCTTAGGGTGAATGGTAATTCTCACGTTGGTTCCGAGCGACAGATAAGGATGTGGATATTCGATTTCCCGAATACCCAGGTCAGATAACTTACTCAGTGCTAACCGATCGATCGTTTGCGCCACATCGACATCTGCAATGCGAAGCCGTGCTCCTCGCAGCGCGGCCAATTCCTTGCCGTGAACCCCCCGCCAACCACTCCAATCAGGCATTGCAACAAAATCAGGCGCATCAAGACCCTCGCTCTCAGGAGTTGTGCTTGCTCTTTCGGAATCATCCACCATTTCTTCGACTAAGAAGTAGGTGTTGGTATTCAGCCGCCTTGCTAACAGCTTCTTGCTGGACAACCTCTTCGTCATCGAATAACGAGCGGCCATTTCCTGTCCTTCTCGACGTGCATTGTCCAAGCGAGCTGGATGATGACGAAGCCAAGACTCTAGCATCACCAGTGACCATAGCTGGTAAGTGGAAAATCCGTCTTTCGATCGCTGCCGCTTCAAAAAACTCTCTATGGAGCTTCTGTCAAGGACTTCTTTAAGCCGGCCGTCTTCGCGATCAAGCAAAGTTGAAGCGGCCTTGAGAAGCGAATGCCTGGCCCACGTTGACATTGGTATCCCAAATCCCCTTTTGGGGGCATCGACCAAAATGCGCGGCAAGTAGCGGTACGCGACTTCCCGTAGGAGGAGTTTACCGACACGATGACGATAAAGCACATCTAGAGGTAACCGTTCGGCGAGGCGTGCGATCTCAATATTGAGGAATGGCGTGCGCACCTCAAGACTGTGTCGCATGCTCATGCGATCGACTTTTGCGAGGATAGCTCCAGGCAAATAGTTATCGACGTCTGTCTTTCTCAAGCGGCAAAACAAAGGGACAGTTTCATCCGTCAATTCTGATCTCAGATTCTCAATATGGTTCTTTAGCCCATTGGGGACAGAGCCGAATAATTCCTCGATATACCTCTCCGTCGAAACGAGAATACGGTTGGAATAATAGGCCGTTCCCGGATGCCAGTTCCGGGGATGCGACTGTTCTTCATCAAGAGTTACAAAATATCGATCGTAGCCTGAAAACAGTTCATCACCGCCATCACCGGACACCGCCACGGTCACCTGTCTGCGGGCAAACTGCGCCAGCAGATACGTTGGCATGCAGGAGCTATCGCCATTCGGCTCATCCAACTCCCGGCCAATGTCGGTCAAGAACGCTCCAGGATCAGGGGCAAGAATCTGTTCGTGATGGTCTGAGCCGATCGCTGTGGCCATTTCCCTGGCAGCCACATGCTCACTTTCCGGTGCATTTTTAAACCCCATGGAAAACGTCTTTAAAGGCAGGCCCAATTTTTTCCGGATCAGGGCGCAAACCGTGGATGAATCGACACCGCCTGAAAGGAATGCGCCGAGTGGGACATCAGAGATTAGCCGGCGTTTGGTGCTGCGAAGCAGGATATCCTCTAATTCGTCGGCAAGCGGTATTATTCGCGTGTTCTGAAAGCCGGCCTTCCCAGGACAGAACTCGAAAAACCGACTGATCTGAGGAGGCTGTTGAAGTGCCAGGCGCATCCATGAACCGGGTGGTAGTTTCTTAACGGATCGATAGATTGTGCGCGGAGCGCCGATGTATTGGAACATCAATACCTCGGCCATGGCATCAAGGCTGACCTCCGCATCGAAATTCGGCAACTGCTCCAGCGCTTGCAATTCTGACGCAAAGGCATACATGCCGCTGGAAAGCTCGAGATAGTACAGCGGCTTTTCACCGAAAGCATCTCGCGCAAGAAGGAGCTCGCCGGACAGTGTGTCGAATGCCGCAAATGCGAACATGCCATCTAATTTCGGCAATGCCTCGATCCCCCAAAAGGCGATCGCTTCTATCAACACCTCCGTATCTGTACGCCCTCGAAAACGAATGTTTTTCGCCTCTAATTCCCGCTTAAGTTCAGAGAAATTGTATATTTCTCCGTTGAAGGTAATGACCCAGCGGCCGTTCGCGCCAGTCATCGGCTGCCGTCCGGATTCAGAGGTATCGATCACACTCAGTCGACGATGACCTAAGATGCAACGCCGCTTCTCGTCGACCCAGAAGCCCTCGGCATCGGGACCGCGATGTACCATCTGGTCCGTCATTCTCCGAACAAGGTCTGCGCCGATACTTGCGTCTGCTGCGACCTTATACAGCCCGGCTATACCGCACACTTCGACCCCTCCACACTCGGCTTACCATGCCGAATTCCGCCAAGTAAACAGACCGGAACAAACATATCCGCGGCCATGAGCGTGATGAACGGTGCTTGTGCCACCAACCGCATTTCAAGAACTACAAGAGGAAGCGAGACATCGGCGTGATCCAAACTCTGAGAGTCTCTGCGAGGCCGAAGAAGGGAGTCCTATGAGTGCGCGCCTTGCCTTCTGGCGAAGGCGACGAGGGTACCGCCAAAACCAATGTGCCTCCGCTTAGGGTCTTCCGGCACATGAGGCCCGCAAATCTGGCTGAGAAGCTCGATATATTTCTCCATAGTGCACATGCCTTCTTGGGATACGGCGGCGCTGTCTTGTTTCAGACTGATGAAATCCCTTTTCATTGCAGCGACTACTTCTCTCAACTTTTTGAGTTCTTCCATCGGCTCTCTTGCAGCGGAGAAATCCACGCTATGAACCGCGTCGCATTCGAAACCATAATTCGCTAAAAGCTCTCTTAATTGCTCAGAATTGAAACTTCGCACGTGACCCCAAGGATGAAAGAGGTGACGGCAGATAGGGCAATACCGACTGGCGCTAAGCAAATTCTCGGTATCGGGAGTCGTTACAATCAACAGCCCTCCTGTCTTCACAATTCTGGCGAAAATGGACAGAACGCTGTTAAGGCTTTCATCGGTCAGATGCTCTATTACTTCGGAAGCAAAGACGCAGTCAAAGGTCTGACGGTCAAGGTCTGACAAACATCCCAAAAATTGTTTATTCTCCCCCAACTGAGTACTGCTGATGCCTGGAGAGAAGTTAGGTTCATAGAAGCCGACTTTAAAGCCTCTTCGTAGTAGCTCTTGAACTAAATACAGATGAGCTCCCGCTCCAAAATCAAGAATTGAATCATCCTTACTTATATGTTCCTCTGCGAGATCGACAAGCAGTGGCGCCGCAAATTTCGAAAATGAAATATTGGCCAAGAAGTCGCTGTTCGCAAGATCGGACCAAAAACTGTTAGCCAGTTCCGGTGTCCATGTAAGGATCTTCATCTATCGCACCACATCAATTCATTCCCTTCTTATCTTGTTACAACTGCTCAAACGACAGCTCTCCCCCCAAATCCACCATTGAAGTGGTGAAACACTTCGTTTCTCCGATCACGCGAAACTGAAGCGCATCAAAACGCATATCAAAAAATTCACTGGCGGCCTCCGCTCTCACCGGTGCGACTGCAACCGACAGAAAGTACTGGCCTGGCACTTGACGGATCCTGACCAACATCCGCGCCTCTATAAGGGTTCCACGTTCTCCACCAGGAAGAAATAAAGCGTGTAAGCCGCTTTTCGTGCCATATATTTCGATCCCCAGTGTATTGGTAATGATGAATCCAAATGAGACCGGTTCTGGGATGTCAATCGAGTAATGAACTTTAAAGAAGAAGACATACTCATCCCCAGCCTCGAGGAGGGTGGTCTTGAGACCACTCATATCGCGTATACCAATCTCCTTAATTTCCAATTCTTTTGACCCATAACGCAGCTCTCTGCCGTGCTGCGTGTGTTCCCGCGCTTCTTCCTCATTCGATGGGCTATTAGACAGCGATTGATTAGGCGCAGTGATACTGTTGTGGATGCTCGTACTCTCGGAAGCGACCTGGACGGATTCGTTGGGGTTGCCAAATAAAAGCCGATGATACACCTTTGCGATCCGATGGGGCTTACCCATCTCAATAATTTCACCCTGCTCTAGTAACATGGCCAATGAACAAATCTGACTGACAACTCCAGTGTCGTGAGTGACAAAAAACACAGTGCCTCCCAACGCACGATATTGCGAGAGACGCTCGTAGCACTTTTTTTGAAAACGCGCATCGCCGACGGCAAGTGCCTCGTCAACTATAAGGATTTGCGAGTTCACTGCCGTCTGCACGGCAAATGCGAGCCGAACTAACATTCCCGAGCTGTATATTTTGACCGGTTGGTCTATGAAGCTACCAATATCGGCAAAGGCCGCAATCTCTCCGAATTTTAAGTCCGTTTCTTCTTGCGAGAGCCCCCATAACGACGCATTAAGATACACATTTTCCCGGCCGCTAAATTCGGGATTAAATCCGCTGCCCAACTCCAAAAGAGCGGCTACCTTACCAGCAGTCTCTACATGTCCGGTGGTCGGAGTCAGAGTGCCGGCGATGATTTGCAGCAAGGTGCTTTTCCCGGCTCCATTACGCCCGACGACTCCCACCGCCTCTCCGCGAGGTATTGAGAACGAAACATCTCTTAGCGCCCAAAACTCGCGGTGGTAAACCTGTAGAGCCGACGGACAGTACAACGGCCTCGCCAACGCGTACAGTCGGCCGACAACGGCCTCCATAAGCTTGTCTCGCGGGTGGTCATAAATCGCATAACATTTACTGACCCCGCTAACTTTTATGGCGGCATTCGCGTCGGCACTGTCTGCCGGGAGCGTTTGAGTTGCAGCGTCTTTGCTCATAGTAGAACAAAGGAACTTTATCCGATCATGCAGGAAATAAGTTTGTCCCAGTCTGAGAGATACCGGTCATGATTAAAAATATCGATAGCCGTCTTTCGTGCTGCCGCCCCGATTTCCGTCACTGCCTTCGGATTGCGCATGAGATCAATGAGAATCTGACGCAATTCCCCTGGGTCATTGGCATAGAACCCATTGAATCCATTCTGTATGAATTTATCGACGTCGTGATTGTGAGCGCTCACCGTGACGACTCCGCACATCATCGGTTCGCACCTTGCCCGTGGCATAGGCGAACGCTGAGTCGGATTAAAGTAAATAGAATGTCGCCGGATTGCATCCACATAGTTGCGAAATTTGGCGATGGCATACGTATTTCCTGAATAGAGCACATGCGGTTCCGGCACCTGAAGACTTTGCGGTCTGAGATCCAAAGGAAAGTCATCGAACACCTGCTTGTACAAAAAATATCCTCGGTAGTGCGGTCGGCTTGTGACCAGTGGACCTAATGGAGACAAGATCCCGCGCTCGTATGTCGCTGGCGGGAACTCAGTTGGATCGAAGCCGTGCCATATGACACGCGAGTTTCGGAATCCCCATTCATGTTGCGCTTGATGCGAGTTCACGACGACCGGGATTTCGCCAAGATAATCGACCAGCCTCGCACGCTCCTCCTCAATGATACTTAAAAGATCAGGTTCGCAATACTCAATATTGTACTGACCGTAAAATTGGGGCGTTCCGTGACAAATCGCTATCTTGGGAAGGTCGATATTGTCTCGCATCCACTTGAAGGCCGTGCCCCAGTCGGGCCCGATAACACCGTTCGTATTCCCATAGGCCAGAACATTCTCATCAAAATGGAGAATAGCAAGGTCGTAGTTACGCGGGTCGATGTCTTCTACTCTTGCAAACCGCACATTGGAGGGCAACGGGCGCTGGCCATAGTCCCAGCTATCGGTCATCGGTGATCCAAGCCCGGTCGCCAGAGTGACGTCAATAGGGAGTTTATACAATTCATATTGATGAGGGACGTGCCATCGATAGGATAATACCCGATAACGTTTTTTTGTCAGCCGAATGGCCGGCGGTCCGTGTAATTTATGAAAATACTCATCCAAGAACTGCCGGTCATTATTGGCCTGTGCACCCGTCTTGTCTGCCCACTCACAGATCTTCTGGAACGTCTCATACGACCATCGCCTCGCCACAAAGCCCATTTCAGGATGCTTGTCATACAGACGCCGAAAATTCTTCATCGATCGAATACATTTCGTTGCACTATTATCATCGTGTTCGGAGGTCACATGAACCGCGAATGCCTCCTCTACAAATTTAATGCGGAGACCACGACGGTACAGACGATACCCCATCTCTATGTCTTCCCAGCCATAGCCTGACTCGGGATCCGCAGAATACGTAAAGCGTGGATCAAAGAGCTCTTCCTCAATAACGTTGGCCTTGATCGAGAAGTTTCGCGTGACACAATTTACAAAACTGGTCCGGTTGAGGGAATCCTGAAGTCCCGCATGGTCAAGAGCCAGCCGGGGCTGCGCTTCGTAATATTTGAGCACCTGCATCGGCTCGGCCCCATTCGTTTCTATGTTCAATGGACCTATAACGACCTCGCAATCGTTAAATGCATGTGCTTCCACATGCCGTCGAATAAAATCCGCGTTCAGTAAACAATCGGCATCCACTACGACTATGATGTCACCTGTTGCTTCCAATATGCCTACATTGCGGGAAATGCAGTTCCCTAGGTTACGATCGTTCCGAAGTATTTTGTATTCGATCCTTTCCGGAGGCTCTGTCGCTTGCTGCAATCGTTCCATCAATTCATGAACTATAAAGGCATCCTGGCCCGGCGACTGATCGTCCACAAAAATAAACTCAATCGGTCCCTCATAGGTTTGTCGCGAATAGGATTGCAGAACGGGCACAATTTCCGAGGCCTTGTTGTACAGAATCGTCACAATGCTTACCTTCGGAAAATGCAGACGCTTATACTCCGTCAGCATGCGTTCCCAGATTGTTCCATTTTTTATGTGCTCTTGGCTGGCCTCGATGTCTAGACGTATGGGTCTACCGTTCTCTCTTGATGCAAGGTCATACGACTCCTGGGTAGGGCATAAGACTAGATCGCTTGCATGAATTAACTGAACGACGTCCGTAGGATGATCCCCACAAGGCACGTCCTGCGGGTGACGATTGATCGCTGAGGTACGATCAGGAACAATCTCTGGTGCCGGCCAGTAAATCGTAGGCACGTACCTCACCTTTACCACTCGCAATAATTCGATTAGCTCACTGGTATAAGATCCACCGAGCAGGAGGAGGCAATCGTGCTCGTCGTTTTCGAAGGCAGATCGTGCCAGAGCCGTGGATTCATACGTCCGAATGTTGACAGGCCATAGGTCCGGATAGCGCGTCCTTACTATTTCCCATTCATTCGCCGGTGCAAGAACGGCAAGTCGATCCACTCCTGTAGCCAAACGCTTTGCCAAGCCTGCTGGTTTCGGCGGTAATCGGTAGTACAGAGATCCCCTATTTGCATTGACAAAATCACCTGAAGGGCCCTTTGTGAGCTTGTAATAAATTGCTCCAGGAACTTTCCGAATCGTGGCTAATACGCCAAAGCGTAAATAATAATGTTTGGCCCGATGAGCGATCTGGCACGTTCGACGAGCAATATGATAGACGCGCCTCAAAAGAGAGCTACGCATCAAGCTGGTGTTGGCTGCCTTGTTGATTGGTACCAAGCTCGGGATTCCCTGCACACAATTAAATGACGTCCGCGAATCCCTTTCGAGTCTTTTGAAACCACGCAAATCCTAACCAGGCAATAGCTAGACTAGTCAGGTATGCCATGACCCATCCCCCCCAATCCGGCGTTCTGCCCCATATCAGAACATTGCGCGCTTCCTCGATGAAGAAGGTAAGTGGATTGAGCAATAGCCAATTGAGGTATGCCTTAGGTAGCGCAGAGGACGGATAGAAAACAGGTGAAAGAAAGAGCAACACAGTGGTGATGATGCCGATGGTTTGCCCTAGATCGCGCAGAAACACGCCCAGGGAAGACAGGATCCAACCCAGGCCAAGCGTAAGGATGACTAACGGAAGCAACACCAGCGGAAAAAACACGACCGTCCAGTGCAAATAGCCCTTTAAAAGCACGAAAGCCGTCAATAAGACGCCGACACTAATGACACTGTGGAACAGAGCTGCGCCCATGCTGATCACAGGCAGAACCTCCAGGGGAAACACGACTTTTTTGACGTAATTGACATTGGAAAGGATGAGCGACGGTGCACGATTGAGCACTTCAGCGAATAACCCATGAACGATCATGCCGACAAACAGCACCACGGCAAACATGCCCTTGCTTTCCTCCTCTCCAACGCCCCAGCGAGACTTGAAGATTACAGAAAAGACGAACGTATACACCGCTAGCATGAACACTGGGTTGAAGAAGGACCAGGCCAGTCCCATGATCGAACCTTTGTACCGTCCCATCACCTCCCGCTTGGTCATCTGCGTAATGATTTGACGGTTTAGCCAGAGGCTTCTACCAAGCGCCAAAAGAGAAGTAGGTCGGGTAGCGTGAGGGTTAATGCCATGCGAGATTGTTCCGGAGGAATGACTCATAGGGGTCATAGGAAGGCCTTACGTCTCATGCGGAATCATGAGCGGCTAGCCTGCATTAGAATACCTTTTCCTTGAGTACTCGAAGAAGGTACTGGCCATAACCGTTTTTCGTCAGAGGCTGCGCAAGTTTTTCCAGCTGCGCACCGTCTATCCATTGCTGTCGATAGGCGATTTCCTCTGGGCATGCCACCTTGAGTCCTTGTCGGTTTTCCAAAGTGGCAATGAATTGGCTCGCATCGAGCAGCGTTTCGTGGGTACCGGTGTCCAGCCAGGCATACCCACGCCCCATAATTTCGACATGAAGCATGCCTTGTTCCAAATACAAACGATTGAGGTCGGTAATTTCCAGTTCACCGCGCGCTGAAGGTTTGAGGGTTCTGGCGAGATCCACGACCTGTTTATCGTAAAAATACAGACCCGTGACAGCATAGTTGGATTTTGGTTGAGTAGGCTTTTCTTGTATGGACAGCACTTTGCCGCTTGCATCGAACTCCGCTACTCCATATCGCTCGGGATCGTGAACGTGATAGGCGAAAATGCTGGCACCTTGCGCCTGGTTCATCGCATTGTGCAGCAGATGATGGAAATCATGACCATAAAAGATGTTGTCGCCCAACACGAGAGCAGACAGATCGTTATCGATAAATGACGCGCCAATGATGAACGCTTGCGCCAGCCCATCGGGCGATTGCTGAACCGCATATTGCAGACTCAGCCCCCACTGCTCTCCACTTCCAAGGAGTTGCTGGAAACGCGGCGTGTCTTGCGGCGTCGAAATAACAAGGATCTCTCGTATTCCTGCCAGCATCAGTGTGCTAAGAGGATAATAGATCATGGGTTTGTCGAAGACCGGCAGTAGCTGCTTACTGATCGCCAGCGTTGCCGGGTGGAGACGAGTGCCGGAACCGCCGGCAAGGATAATGGCTTTGCGTTTCATCCAAGTGCTCCGTCAAAACTGGAATGCAGAACAATCCTTCTCATTCGATGAGGTAGCTCTCAAACAGATGGAGATGTCCCAATTTGAGACAATTGCGTGACAAGCTAATACGCATGCTTATGAATGAATCCTCTCCATAGAGTGAGACACATGATTTTGAGGTCAAACCACACTGACCAATGTTCGATATAATACAAATCATGCTCAACCCGTTTATCGAGCGACGTATCTCCCCTCCATCCATTGACCTGCGCCCACCCAGTAATGCCGGCTTTCATCTTATGCTTCAGCATGTAAAGCGGAATTTGTTTACGGACCTCTTCGACTACCCATGAACGTTCAGGCCGCGGCCCCACGATACTCATCTCTCCCTTGATGACATTGAAGAACTGAGGCAACTCATCCAAACTCGTCTTGCGGAGAAAGCGGCCAATGCTCGTCACCCGAGGATCATTCTTTGGAGTGAGCAAAAGGGTGTCACCGGTTTGGTCGACCTGCATTGTTCGAAATTTGAGCATCATGAAGGGCTTGCCATCTATGCCCATTCGTTCCTGCCGATAGAAAACAGGCCCTCGCGATGTGAGCTTAACGGCCAGAGCAATGACAAGCATAAATGGCGCTGTCAATGTCAGTGCTACCGACGCACCGATGAAATCCGTTATGGCCTTCACGACAACGTTCCACCCATAGAGAGGCGAGCCCTGTAAGGTGATGACCGGCAGGCCCTCGAACATCTCAGCTTCGGCGCGCAAGGTGATGAATTCGTAGATGGAAGGAATGACCTTCACCTCGATAGTCGTTGTGGCGAGAAATTGCAGGATCTTCTCCGCGCCTTGCTCCTCATCAGGAGGCAAACACACAAACACAATGTCAAGCGCTGGCGCATATTTCTCTATGTCTGAATAGAGACCACTGACCCTTATTCCTTCATATGTTTGCCCTAACTTATTCGGATGGCGCGTCAGAAAGCCCTGTATCTTGATTCCAAATTCGCTATGGATCGCGATCAGCCGTGCCACTCGTTGTCCGAGTTTTCCTGCTCCGATCACGAGAGCGTGGCGCTGGTTAAACCCTTGTTTGCGCATGAACCGCAGGCCCTCTCGGAAGGCCATGCGGGAGAACCCGAGCGCAACGAGATTGAGCAGCCAAAAATACAGAAAGACAAGCCGGGAGTATTCAAACTGACGGTGAAACGCGGTGAAGGCGACGAGGACAAGCACGGATAGCGTATTGGCTTTAGCAATGTCCAAAAATTCTGCTAGGTGTGATCCCATGCGACGGGGACGATACAAGTTGAAGGCACGAAACGATATTCCCCATACCACGAGAATCGGAATCAACAGCCACAGATAGATCTCAAAAGGCGGAATGCCCTTATCAATCGGCGCAAGCCCCTCGAGAAATCGAAGATAGTACGCGAGGAACCAGCACCCACAGATTACAGTGAGATCAAACAGAAAAAGAAGACTCTGAAGAAACTGAGAGTGACGTTTTAGCATGAGTATTGCGGGAGGGACAATCGCATTAAACCAGCATCATCTTGTGTGCATGCTCGCCCATCGGATGAATTTGGGGGGCAGATACCGAGACAGTTGGCCAAGCCGGTATCCCATTCCTTTGGCAGCAAGGCGAAGCAGGCTCATCGGGACATAATGAGAAAACCCATTCCGAATTAAAAACGAGAACTCAGATCGTACAAATCGAAAACCCTCTGAACTGGCACTCCCATATCTTTCAAGGATCCACTGTTCCTTGCTAAAAAAAGCTCCGAGATCGAAATATCGCTTAAATTCCTGCTGCATCGAATAGTTGTGAGAGTGAGAGACGACCGCATCGGCCACATACGCAATGCGGAATCCGTTTACCAACATCTTGGCACATGCGTGCATGTCCTCCCCCATCAACAGGCCTGTCTTGAACCACCCCACACTTTCTAGTGCCTTTCGCTTGTACGCGGCAAACGAATTGGAGCAGAAAAATGTTTTCATGCCGTATTGCTCACAATCCTCGATAGATCGAGTGTGCGGGACGGCTGGATAATTGAACGCTCTCAAATGTTGGGCAAAGGGGGTGGCGTCCGGATGCGGAATCTGGCGACCAAAGGCCGCGCCAATCCGTTCGTCTTCCAGAAGTCTCGAGACGAGCTCAGGCACTGCCACTTCATTCAACGGAAGCGCATCCTGAGTCAAATACACCAGAATGTCGCCTTTCGCCATCTTACCCATCAGAGTGCGAGTCCCACCGTGGTCGAATTCTCGCTTGGGAATGACGAGCGTCCTCACTCCATGAAACTTCGCGATGGAGAGGGTATCGTCCGTTGAAGAGGAGTCGAGTACAATGATCTCAAAGAGACGGAGCTGTTGGCGGTTCAATATCTCGAGCAACGTCCCAAACGAAGGCCCCGCATTGTAGGAAGGGATGAGAATGCTGACCATTTGGTCAGTGATCAGCACGCAAGCACCTTTTCATAGGTGCGTTCAAGTTCCTTGATATGGCGGTCAAGGGTTCTGGGATGCTTCCAATATTGGCCGTGGGCTGCACGGCCCATGGCCGACGCACGCTGGGAATCGCGGATCGTCAGCATCTTCCTCGCCAGATCCCAGCTGTCGCCGGCTTTGAACCATAATCCAGTGACACCATCCATCACGGAGGCGCTGGCTGCCGACGCGTCGGACACGATGGCTGGAATGCCGAGCGCTGCTGCCTCAGAGACAGCGAGCCCTTCCGTTTCATACAAAAGGGAAGGAAATACCAATGCTCTTGCATGTTTCAGCTGTGCGGTGACCTCCTCCCGCGAAAGCCAACCCAACATCCTGGCCGTAGGACAGCGGCGCAGCACATCAGCACGCTGGTCTCCGTCACCTATGAATACAGCTTCACAGCCTACCTGACTTGCAGCCTCAGCGAACAGCTGAGGACCTTTCTCTTGCGCAATTCTTCCGACCATTACGAACACGGAATTCGCCTCGACGTCTACAGGATCTTCATAAGACACCTGAACAGGATTTTGCACGTGGTAAATGTGTGAGTCCGGAGATAAAAACGGCTTGAGAATCCGTTCGCTAAATGGTGACACGACAATGAAGTGGCGAATCTCTCTCGGGAGACCACCGAGGCGGTTTTGCACGACTTGGCGTACCACCCGCCATAACTTCTGACCGTAGTGTCGCCGGTCACACTGGCTGGTGATGCACGAACCGGAAAGCGGCTGGAGTTCGCAAATGGTATTGGTGGCGTAATTGAAAAAGCTTCCGTTGGGGCAGGCCGAGAAGTAATCGTGAAGTGTGCAAATGACTTTGAACTTACGCGTCAAGGCGGCTCTGATCACGCTTGAAGAAAGCGCTTTGGTCCACCCGTGGACATGAACCACCGTCTGATGAGGATCCAGGTTGCCGAGAACGTCCCCCATTGCCCGACCGGCTTTGCTGTTCCAGAGACCCTGCACGAGCGCGCCCATTCGCAGCGGATCGTCAGCAATCGCATGTTGGCTCGTGCACACAACACGAAACACGCTCTTCTGAACCGCCGGATCGATCGGAGAGACTGCCGACAGGAGGGTGACCCGATGTCCGGCGTCTGCAAGGCCAATCGCACTTGAGAGGGCGACGGCGCTGTTGCCGCCTTCAACGTGAGCAAAATCGCTGACGACAACGATGTTCAACATCGATAAAGGATGAAAAGCACGCCAAGTGGAACTCGTTCGGTGCGCGCTCTAAGAGAGACCAACCAAATCGATCATGCGTTGGACGATCCGGCTCCAATCCTTGCCCGCTGCGTAGCTCTGAAGCGTGCTCTGGTCGGGCGGCCGCGAGATGGCCTCTCGAATCGCTGTGAGAAAATTTTCATGGTTGTTGGTTAATGCCGCGGGGCTTTTGAGATTCTGGAGCTCTTCCCACTCCACCGCAACGACCGGCAATCCGCTGGCTAGATATTCATACAACTTGAGCGGATGAATGCTGCGCACGAGATTCCGGTGATTGACGGCATCGAAGGGAATTAATCCAACGTTTGCGTGCTGCAGGTAGCCTGGGAGTTCGTCATAAGGCCTCGGCCCGAGGATGAAAAGATTCTTGGCAGGTTTCAACATCTTCCGTGCTCGGTGGTCCGGACCAACGAAAACAAATGAGACTTCCGACAGATGCGCCACCGAAAAATTCATCAGCTCCCAATCAAACCACACATCCATCGCGCCGACGTATATCGCAATCGGTTTTGGAATGGCGTCATATTCGCATGGCTGCGCATCTCGCTTTCGAAAGAAATGATCGAAGTTCACTCCGTTGGGCAGATGCGCCATATTTCTTGGGTGCATCGCCTTCACATGTTCCTCCAACGTTTGAGCCGCATAGACGACAACGTCGACCCACTGTGCCAAATCGAGCTCCGATTCAGCGAGTGCCGGAGAGAATTTGTCGAAGGCCGAATAGCGGTCAGCGATCCGATAAATCGCCTTGCGATGCGAGACATCTCGCAGCCAACTGAATGGCACGGCACTGTCGCAGTATAGAAGGTCGGCATCCGCGAATCCGGCCTCGCGCATCACACGACCAACTGGGGGCCAGGCCAGCTGAGCCCATCGGCGGGACACCCAACGATTCCTTAAAATCGGCTTATTATGAGGTGTCACAAGTGCCCCTGGGACATAGGCCCAAAGACGTCCATCGAGATCCCGCTCTCCCCCACGAGCATATAGGCGATAGCGCTGCCACAGCTGCTGAAAGTTCCGAGCTCCGAGATGCCATGGCGAGATCGGATCAGAGACGAATGCGACATCCCAACCGGCATTCACAAAGCCGCGGGCGAGATGATGGCTTCCTACTTGGAAAGGAGAGTGCCAATGGTTGGCGGCAGCCATAATCACTGTTTTCCGCTTCATGTGTGGCCGGATGCCGGTGGCATCACGCTCAAGAAGAGGATAGGCTCATATGTCAATAGCCCACTCGGCACTGTGTGACGCGGTCTTCAGAGTAATGACAGGTGTTCGAGTAAGTGAGCCATATCCACGAGAATAATACGAATCTGCTATTGACCATTCGCCGTCAGCGCTTGATAGCCTATAGGTATGCGAATCGTTGATCAGATCTACACTGGTAGTATTCCTGGCAAGAGAGACCTTGAGAGATGGCGATACATGGAATACTACCTTTTTGATACCTTCGGCTTCACAGTGATCGCGCGCTTGAATGCCACTTTGCGTAATGCTTACCTCACGCCTGTGGGGGGAGCCGAATCCGGAATGTTCTCCTACAAAATGAGTTAACTGACAGGCAATCACTCTAGGATTGGATTTGTCTCGAAGGAAAAATAACCCTTCTCGTCCCTCATTCCAGTCGTTTTGCTCCCTCCCATCAATCACCAGAGTGTTATGCATTGCCGTGGATCTGAACCGATTTCTCATTTCGGGCGAAGGAGTGTATACATAGGTTCCGGGGTCTGTGATGAGCGATGTCTCGTCGAGCGCCAATTCAAAGGACAAATTGTCGTTATGCGCGTGGTTTCCGATTTTGTTGATGTCGCCGCGCCCACACCGTATAGCTAAATACACTCGCGGAGATTTGTAGATAAATAATCCGAACCTCGGATACGCTGCTAGGTGCAATCCTTCCCGTAGATCGTCTGGCGTTGAGGCGAACTCGCCTGACGCTTCTCCCTTTGTCGTGGATTGGGGCTGCCCTGGACTCGTACCAGAGCCACACCGAGACACTTTTGCAAGACGCCGCACAACAAACGAATCCACGTGCTCACACTTGGCACCGCTTTGAGCAGTTGGAGCATCTAATAAGGCGCCGATGGCAGAGGCGAGATGGCTATGATCCAACTGATCTTCTAAAAGCTGAGGGTCATTCGGTACGTACGAAGGATGAAGCTTCAAGAAACGGCCATTGTCGCAGTCACCGATCTGCACAATATGTCCGTCGGGTCCTGTCATATTTCTTGTGAACTGTGCCATGAGACCAACCCGCTCAACGTACCAGTCTGGGAATGGAGAAGATTCGTGCTCTCCCAAGCCGGTATAAAGCGGTATCGGCGCAGGGTGTAACAGAGGTTGTACGCGATGCATCGTATGGTCGTACGCTATGAGCGCACTGCGTTTCTCCGACTGTAGACCTAAGACTAACGCGGTCGCATACACCACCATTTCTGCACATAATCTATGATAACTGGTCGACGCCTCAAAATTCGCGCCATCCGGCGTAAATTGATGTCCGACCTCTTTCACGAGTTCTTGAACGGAAAATGCCAACCAGAGGTCGGTTTCGGCAGCACGAGGCAGGTACGCAGCGACAAATAGCAAGCCAACGATATCTGCGAGATAGTGATTGCCGACGGCTTCCTTATTCCATTCCAGATTGGCAATGATATGCGATCCATGCTGGTACACACTTCGCATAAGCTCGCGCTCGAATTCCGCGTCGAACCGTGCATCAAAGGCATGGAAGAGATCATAGCTGACCAACCAGTTGGCCACACGAATAGCGACGTCCATGGTGCAAGCCCAGTTCACTCCAAATCGCGGTGGATTGCTCGCGATAAAGTCTAGAATCTGATTGCGAAATTCGTTGGCATAGACCCCAGGTGCATCAAGAGCTTGTGTGGACTTTGATGCGACGGCAAAGCCATAGGCCAGCATAGGCAGGTGCTGCATGCGCGCGAGTTCCCACGGCACTTTGATGTCGACCCCCGCCTTATGTCCGGTATGCACAAACGGGATCTGCTTGTACCAGTCCGCTTCCGACCAACGGAATCCGGATTTGAAATCCAGTTGCCAGTCAATTGGCTCGTACCCTGGCTGAATCAAACTCCAAATACGACGTGATTCCTTCAGGTTCGCCGGATTGATATAGGCACTAAGCCAGTTTCCTTGGGCATCGGGGTCCACCGCTGAACCTGCATGGTATCGATGGCCTTCCATTCCTTTGCATTCGATGCCGTGTCGGACGACCATCCAACCGGAACCCAATAAATCAAAACGATGACGGCAATAGTTCTCGAGAAGCGAAGCAAGATAAGAGGTTGGGAAGGACCAGGGAGCGCCAGAGAGTCCGTCGAGGTAGCGAAGCAGCCGTCGGGAAGGGAAAGGCTCTTCTTTTAAATATGTGGGGTCTCGCAAATCCCCTTGTCTGCGTGCACGGTCACTGCAATGGCGCCTGACGCGGCCGATGACCTTCTGCACGATCACATGAGGCGGCAGCGACAAGATTCGATGTGCTTGATTAATTAACCGCCTCACCGGCATAGCTCCGCCAACTTGTCGATGATCCGTCCGGTGTGCGCCACCCAGGTGAAACGGGAAACCACATCCTTTCTGGCATTTGCGCCGAGACGTTCTCTCCGCGCTTTGTCCTCAATGAGAACGATCAGTCCTTCGCACAGTGACTTGACGTCTGCGGGCTTCACCAATAGAGCTGTCATATCGTGGCGCAGTACTTCTCCGATCTGATCGAGATCCGATGCAACGATGCCCTTCCCCATTGCCATATACTCGAACAGCTTCGTCGGGGATCCAAAAAAGGGGGTCCCGTCTGGATTCGGAACATGCGGCGAAACCAGGATATCGCAGGCGGCCAGATGCTCTGGTCCTTGCTCTTGCGCAATCAGTCCCGTAAAAATCGTAGCGGCTTCAGCGCCTGATTTAACCAATCGCCGCTTGACTTCCGGCATCATGACGCCGTCTCCGATCATGAACAGGCGCACCGTATCCCGATGCTGCGGATAAGCGTGCAACAGTTGACCAAAGGCTTCCGCAAGGACTTCCGCCCCATGCCAACGTCCAAACGTCCCAATAAACCCGAGGACAATCTTGCCTTCAAGACCGTATCGCCGTCTCACAGCGGTTCCATCCACAGCCGGCGTGTATCGATCGGGGTTTACCCCATTGGGATTGACGAGAATTTTCGCTGAATCAATACCTTGACCGATAAGCTCCTCTTTGATCGCCTTGCTGACAACGACGACAAGATCGGCGGCTGCCAGATTCAGCGACTCGATGCGCACCGAGAGTGGCTCATACTTCAATGCCTTCCCCCAATTTCGGGCTACCCAAATTTCAGAACCATTAAATTCAAGGACAAAAGGGACACGGTAGCGCTGTGCAAGCTTCAGCCCCGTATAGTTATTTAGGCTATACCTTTGATAGATGAAAGCAGGCCGTCGTGAGCCGAGGAGTTGTGCGACTCTTCCATCGAGGGACTGATTAAATTCGATGCTTGGCAAGTCTCTAAAATCCCTAAACCGTCCAAGCGGGCGTAACACGTGAGTTTCAACCGATTGGTCTACTGTGGGAACGTGATCAGTCGTGATAAACACGGGTGGGCCCGTGTAGCGGCTCAGGTGGTTGAGCACGCCGGCGATATGGCCGACCGATCCACCGGATTGCAAACCGTACGTGAGGTCTGTGCGCAGGTACAGCGGCGATGGTGTCAGCTTGAGTTTCTCCGTTCGCGGAGGCTGGATATTTCTCAATGACTCCACCTCGGCAGTAACTTCTCGAAGTAGCCGGGGTCTTGAAAATGTATCTAACAAAAATCCAAACAGAAGCTTGCCCAGTAGTCTTGCTCCTATACGTTCTTCCTGACCTGTTTCATCCTGGAACGTGCATTGGCCACGGCTGAGTAGACGCAATAGAATGGCGGTACCCAGTGGTTTGTTCATCAAGTCAACTCTATGCGTGTACAGCCTGGCCCGCTTATAGGCGAGCAGATGCTTTACTCCCTTTCCAGAAACGATTTGCTCACGCAACTTCTCTAAGGGGAAAAAGTTGCCTGAGAGGGAAGCAGGTACTTTCACTCCCAAATCACGCACCACGGTAATTTCAGATGTATCCATACCGATGAACTAAGTGTGAGAACGATGCACTGGACGGCACGTGACGTAAAAGCCGGCGGACAATCTCGGCAGCCACCGGCCAAGCAAACAGTTAATGTTCATCACGGGTCCAAGACCGGTAAAAAAGAGGTTGCTGAAAGGGCCGGCAAACAGGACTGAGCCGGTTGTGGAGACGATTTCAAAGCCGTGGCTGATCAACAGGCGCTGAATGGATCCGTAGGTAAAACGCTGAACGTGGGGCGAGTCGGCTAACGTCGAAGGTGGATAGGGTTCTCCTCGACTGCAGGAAAATAACGCAGCCTTGATCCATCTGATAGCACTGGCCATACGCGTCCGTTCGAGAATCCATCCCATCCCGGTCTTAAACCAAAGAAAACTCTCCATCTCAAACCAGCCGTAGCCATTAGGCACTGTCGCTAACAGCAGGCCGTCATGTGCCAGCTTGTTCTTGATCTCAAACAATATCTTTTCGAGTTCCTTGTTATTAAGGTGCTCTAGGACTTCCGAAGCAATCAATACATCGGGCGTGAATCTCACATCCTGCATATTCTGTCGTCGCAATATCGATGCAGAAAGCCCATGTGCCTGCAACAATTCGCGCCCAAACTCAATGCTCTGCTTATCCATGTCCACACCGACCACTTGATAGCCTTGCACTGCCAACGGAATGGTGATCATGGAACCGGTTCCGCACCCCAGCTCAAGTATGGCGTTTTCTTTTTTTAGGTGGCCGACGATCCACTCTAACCGTTTTGAATGCCCATAAACGTTCTCAGGGATCAGCGGGGTTCTAGGCAGGGCACTTGTAGAATTTTTAAAAGAAATCATGACTTGCGGGCACGTACAACGACATACCACCCGAGAACGCGTCCCAACCGGTCGAGCAATTCCTGCGGTACAGGGCGTATGAGACGGGCAATTGTCCTGGGGAAATCCTCATGAACTAGCTTCCGGCATTCGAGGAATTCAATAGAAAACTGCGCCTCTTGAAGAAGGCGTTGAACCTCTCGTCTCGAATAGACGTTCACAATGGGTTTGGCATCGCTCGTGGTGTATTCGATTCGAGACCGGCGCTCATGAAGGGTCAGTTTCCAAAATCCGCCCTTAAGAATGTGATTCCATAGACAAACGCTGAATCTATAGAACACCGAATTCTTATGATAAAGCGTCAACCAAAATTCGCCTCGGGGCTTCAGTATTTTATGGATCTCGGCAAAGCCTTTGCGGATGTCGGGGATGTGGTGTAGCACACCATTAGAAAATGCTAGATCGAAGGATTCATCGGGAAAATCTAAGTGTTCGGCATCACCGAGACGAATGTCGGCGTCGAAGCCAACCAGACGAAGGTGCTTCTTGGTTCGCTCAATATTTTCTGGTGTGATATCGATCCCGGTATAGTTCGCACCATTTCTGCAAAATTCGTAAGCGTCATAACCTGCACCGCAACCCACCTCTAAAACCTTTCTCCCTCGAGTCATGCCGAACGGGAAAACATCAAACAGCCATGGTAGTTCGTAATTTGAACGTTTCTTTATGACATTTTCAAAATATTGCTTCGTGCCTATGGGAGCGCCCTCACCGTACAAACACCCTGCCGGTGAAGCGCCCCAAACTTGTTTGGCCGCTTCTTTCCCTTCGGAAAGAGCCATAATTCTACCTTGTATTATTCTGGGACATCCAAATGACCGCCCAAATGACCGCCATGGACGTTTTCATTTGAACGAAGGGTACAGGCGACGGCAAGGCATTCTCTGGTATCTGGCCATGCCCAAAAGGCAAATGTCTGAAGGGGATGGCGAAAGAACTGGCGGATTACAGACCCCGCTTGTGAGTAATTGTAAAACTCTTCTTTGACGATCCGAAGATCCAGGTGGCCGACTAAGGTCCTCAATTCAGCGATCGTATATTCATGGTGGTGACCGATGAAGGGGATGCTAGAAGAGACGATATCTTGGATGGGAACGAGGGGGGTCTGCCCCCGCAACAAGGCCATACGTTTGGGCCAATACGCGATGTTCGGAACCTCCAGATAGATGGCTCCATTGCGTTTGAGCATCGCCACCACATTGTCTAAAAGCGGCTTTGGCGAATGGGGGTAATGTTCCAGCACTGCCATGACGGTCACAAGATCGAATGTGCCGACGGGAGATGTGATTGGCTCAAAAGGATCCATGTCGACAATGGTAACCCCTTTGGTTCGCACAAAATTAAACAGCTTGTGGAAAGAATCGCTGTAGAATTTCAACGATTCGGTCATCGTTACTTCACATCCCAATCGTTGAAACGTCAATGGTAAGACCCCCCAGAAGCCTCCCACATCGCAGATGGAACGTCCCTCAGTCAATTCGCAAAGCGACGAATAGGCGCGGTAGTAGCGGGGCGAGGACGCCTGCAGGTACCGGCAAAAATCGAACCGGTCAGGATGCCAACCGTAACAGTGCGCGGCCAACTCCACCTGCATCTCTCGTGTCCAGTACCCGAGCACCTGCTGGACCGAGTCCTGGTATGCACGATTAAACTTTTGATATGTACAAGGGTCCAAATTGCTGCCGATCCTGACCTATTGTTCTTAGGGTCCAACGGATGCCGGAAGCCGATGTCTCTGGATATACAACAGGACGATAGTCAACATGATGCCCGCCGACACCGTCATGCTTATTGAGGCGCCCTGAATGCCGAGCGAAGGAATCAACTTCAGGTTTAACGCTACATTCGCTATGGCAGCGATCCCTGATGAATACATGACTATGGGAGGCATCCCGATCGACGCCAAGTAGTTCATCAATAATGAACTCACCGACAACAGCACGATGCCGGGCAGGAGCCAGACGAAGGCGGCGGTTGCTGGTTGAAACGCCGAACCATAAAGTGTCTGAATAAGGCGCCCAGCCCCGAACGAGGTGATGACGGCGATCGCTGTCATGACGAGACCAATAACTCCCGCAATCCTTTTGGAAAACCTCCACCGCTGAGCATCATCACACATTCCAGAGAGAGTCGGAAACAGGATGGTACCCACCGTCACCGGCAGCATGTATAACGCGTCGGTTAGCGTGACAGCCACTGAGTAATATCCGGCCTGTTCCACGCCAAGTAAATACTGGATGAGCAGCAAATCGAGCCGCAGCGCAACAAATGCAAACAACGCAGCTACATACCCGCGAAGGCTATAACCCAAACTCTCCCGAAACAGTTCGAATGAGGGACGTACGAGATGGACTGCATGCCTGTGCAGAATCACGAATGTCCACACAAGGCCACAGCCCAAGGCAAGCAATCCTACGGCAAACACCGTTTCCGCAGTCACGAGTCCAGCCAAGATCACCGCGCCGATAAGGATCACTGATAGTATCTTGGTTGCCAATTCAACTTGGTTGTATGTTCGGACCTCGTCAATGCCCAACAACAGATTTTGGAACAGGAGGTAGCACAGACCAAACGGAAGCCAACAGAGACTCATCCAGAGCAGAAGTTCGTGAAGCGGCGCCAACGTCGGATGGAGGGAAAACAGGAGACCCAGTGCTGCTGCCACCACTCCTCCCACCCCGATTCCAACTACGGCAGAATTGACCACCAATGTGGAAAGCAATTCCGGTCTCTTGGCTACGGTATACGTATTCGACGCGTGCAAACCGAGATTACAGAACTGGACGCCGATCGCGCCGATTGCGACTGCGACCGCATAGGCCCCACGCCCTTCAGGGCCTAGGACACGTGCGACGATCACGCTGGTAACAAACCCGATTCCGAGCAGCAGGATCCTGTTGGTAAACGTTATCGCAACGTTGCGAAAAAAACCCGATTCCATCGCGCGACGAACATACTGGGAGCAATTCCGCCAAAAAGAGAACACCATGGCCTGTTCCACAGATTCCTGTCTCACGCGATGTATTCCTTCCACCACAGCGCAAAGTTCAACAGGTACCACACTTCCGGTCCCCTTCTTTCCCTCACCAGACGAGACACTTCATTGGGATTTAAGAAATCGGTCTTTTTGCAGAACATTTCCAGCTCGGATTCCGCATATTCACCGAGCCGGTCAAAAAACCATTCGTACACCGGCACCCCAAACCCTTGTTTGGGCCGGTCGATGAGCTCGTCTGGAATGACGCCTCGTACCGATTTCTTCAAAATATGCTTCAGCGTGCCGTGTTTTGTTTTCACCCGCTCAGGAATACTCATGGCGAACTCGACGAACTTATGGTCCAAGAATGGCACTCTCCCTTCTAGACTCACACCCATGCTCATTTTGTCGACCCGCATGAGGAGCAGTTCAGGCAATCGAAGGTTCAGATCAATGTAGCTCATCCAATTCAGATGACCTTTCTCCCAGGCCTTGTCTTCAAAACGTTGCCTGATGGGTCTAATGGCGTCCCATGATGTTGCTCCACGTAATTGCCGAGCCAACCTGGGTGAGAGAAGCCGTGACTTCTGCTCCTCTGTAAAGGCTTCCGCGCCTCCCCAGAAGATTTGCTGACCCAATGAACCCCGCCGTAGGTATTCGTACTTGCGCCCTTGAGTTTTTCCAAGTGCCCCCAGCGATAAAAGACCGAACCTCTTGAGCCAACGCGGCACAGGGAGGTCGTTCCACTGTTGAAGCTGCAGCATTTGCTTCCAGGCGGAATATCCCCAGAAGAGTTCGTCCGATCCCTCGCCGACCTGGCACACGATCACCCCATTGTCCCGAGCGAGTTTCGATACGTAATAGACTGGCACACACACTGGGTCGGCGATCGGCTCGTCTTGCAACTTGATCATGAGCGGGAGGAAATCGAGCAGGTCGTCTATCGTCAGCAAGCGCTCATGATGGTCGGCGCCCACTTCTTGGGCCATTCTCCTGGCATAGTGCAATTCATTCTGATAACTCTGGTACTCACCTTGGTAGCCGATGGAAAAGGTCTTGACCGGCCTGGTCTCCCCCTCCGAAAAAAGCGCCGCGTTAGTGCTGGAGTCGATCCCGCCAGAGAGAAACACTCCAACCGGAACATCACTGACCTTTCTGAGCTTCACCGCCGTCCGTAACTCATTCAGCAATCGGGCGGCGATGTCATCTTCTGACCAGCCGATAAGTGGAGTGGTGTGATCCCACACATCCCAGTAGCGATGTTCTGTGATTGTGCCGTCATCCTTGATGCGGAGCCACGTGCCGCCCGGCAGTTTTCGAATGCCATCGAAGAGGGTCTGAGGTGCCGGTGTGGTTAAAAAAGATAGGTAATGGAAAAACGCCTCTTCATGGACAGACCGTGGCTGATCTGAATCTTGAAGGAGCGCCTTAATTTCTGATGCGAAGGTGATCCTTCCATGGTGGATGCTGTAATAGAGTGGCTTGATGCCGATTCGGTCCCTGACGAGCCAAAGTTGTCGGGCTCTGGCATCCCATAGGGCAATAGCAAACATGCCGCGGAACTTCTGAAGACACTCGATTCCCCACTCCTCGAATGCATGAAGAATAACCTCAGTATCCGAGTGATCGGTCTTCCATCGATGCCCCCCTATGCTCTCCAATTCCGTCCGGATTTCAGCATGGTTATAGATTTCGCCGTTGAATGATACCCAAACAGTTCCATCTTCGTTGCACATAGGCTGGGTGGCCGCGTCAGACAGATCAATGATCGAAAGACGGCGATGGCCCAAACCAACCCGCCCATCGGTGGCAATCCACACACCTGCCCCATCGGGCCCACGATGAGTCATCACATCCCGCATTCTGGAGATGTATGGCTCGGTGATCCGAAAGGAAGCTTTGTCAAATACTAAAGCGCCGACTATGCCGCACATTCCTGAATCTCCACCACCGGAATCGCAAGACAACTATTATCATTCTGGCTCACATCCGCGCGAGTCGATTGTTTTTCCGATCTCACTAAAGGCAGCAGCTGTTTGGCAAGATATTGTCCGATCAGCGCCTGGCCCTCTTCAGAGAGATGGACGGAATCGAGAAAGAATTGATCACGGGATTTCAATGATTCACGGCTCCACTCCTCAAGATCAACCGCAAATAACCCCAGACTTTTGGCAAGATGCCTAAGCCGCTGGTTATATTCCGTACTAATTTTTGCTAGGACATAGGGATTGTCAGTGAAGATGGGAAGGTGCCCGATTTCTAAAGCTCGCTGACTTGGTTCCTCATTCATGACAAAAAGACCTGGCAGTGTGATCAAGACAACAGCGCTGCCAACTGACTGCATCTCCTTCACGATCATTTCCATATCGGACATGAAGGTGGGCTGAAAACCATCTAATGCCCGAACCTCAGAGGCATCACGCTGCACACGCTTTGGCTTGCTATAAGCCTCTAATGCCATTTCAGTACTGCCGAAGCGTTTCTCCTGGGCCTTGCCGTAAGCCTTTTTAAAAAGCCGCACGCTTTTTAAATAGTACTCGACTCCAAAACTCTCCGCGTACAAAGCATTCCACCCTATATAGATAGTAGTTATCTCAGGACGAAGCGCTTTAAATTCCTTCATTCGCCCTAGGACATTCGAGTGGCCATATCCTTCGACTCCGGCATTAATAACTTCAACAGATTCCCCCATGCGATTGAGTTCCCGCTCAAGTGTTCGGGGATAGGAATACTCATCAAACATTGTCCCAAATGTGCAGGAATCCCCGATCGTAAGAATTCTTGGTTTCGAATGAGTCTTATCAATATCAGGACCTTTAAACCCATCGTTATTGATACGCATGATGACTTTATCCCTCGGCACCTGAAGCTGCGAAGCTCGATCCTCGAGCAATTCTACTGCATGAACCTTATTCTCTTTTTGTTTGCCTAGAATGATCTGATCTATCGTAGCCGAGTAGCCTGGCTTCGGGCGCCAATTCCACGATTGCGCTGGATCCGGTATCTCATATTCATCCAACACCGACGGATCCACACTCACAATCCTGCCTCGAAGCTCTTTGATAGCAAAAAACAATCGCGCGCCTCCCTCCATAACCAACGCCATCGCAGCGATAACAAGAACCGCGAACGTAATCTGAACTCGAGTGCATGCTAGGGTTTTCGTCATGTCACAGCACCCACGGCGAGGACTCTGCGAAGGTCTGACAAGATCGTAGCCAGTCCTATTCCCACTCAGGCTTGAGTTGAGCTTCTACCTGATAATTCATTTTAGTCGCCTAGTATTATTGCGCTGTTCATCCAATCGCCGGGCGATTCAACAAGCAGAGCCGGCTTTGGCTTCCTTGCTGCAGCACAATGGTTATCCGGAAGAATGACTATTGAGCGGGCTTGCACTGAAGAAATGATTTGCGGAATAGAGTCCGTACAGGACCCCGCACGTAATCATACCGAGCAGGTACGCTACAGAGGGAATGACTAGAAGGCCCGGCAAAGAACTGAACACAATTGCACTCCAAAACGCACCGGCCAAAGGACGAGGGATCGGTCTGAATTTGGCAGCCACCAAACCGAGATTGACCGACAGGAAAACATACATAGCTATTACACCTGACTTTGCGAATAGAGTCATCGAGGTGAATAGAGGATGTGCTGCCACGAGTCGCATCACTTCCTGCCGTAAGGTAATCTCATATTCTTCAGAGAGGTACTTAGCGCTGGGCGCGATCGATCTGACTTTTTCAATCGCAATCTGGTCAAGGTATTGGATCCCGTAATCATTGCTCAAGAAACCGAATCCGATATAGATAGAGTGCCAAAAAGGATGTCCAGTGATCGCTGATAGTGCGCCAGGGGCATGAACCAAAAGATATCGATCACGCTCCACGATCAGCGCTTGAAAAAATAAGTGCCCCATGAGCACACCAGCAATTAACACGCCGAAGGTAGCGATTCGCCTGGCCCTCGCTGCTCCGAGATGCCAGAAAATAGCCGCACACAGGTAGAGCAGCAGTCCAGTACCGGCGTGGGCACGCATGTAATGGGCCAGACCGATGCAGACGCCGGAAATCCCACTGAACCCCGTCAGCACACTGCCTCCCTTATCGACTTTTGCCAACCATGAGAACAGTGGAACGATCGCCATTGGCAACGCACAGGAAACAAGGTACACGTCACCAACTTTTGCAAATGAAATGTATCCAAGCACTCCTAGAACCAAAGGAGTTATCAGAACACTGGCCCATGAACGAAAAAACAAGATAAACCCGGCTGCGCTCAGAACCACTGCACCAGCCATCATCAACCCGTAGAAAAGCTCAATGGTTTGATCAAGGGTCAACGCAAATGTGACAGCGATCTTTGGGATGAAATAGTATGTACCAATATCGTCGCTGACGCCCGCAGGACCCAAACCTTGGCCCGTTTGCGATATCAAAGCCGTCCCGGTCAATTGATATCCTTCCAGCGCTTCCTGGAGTTGACGATATCGGGATCCCATAATTTCCATCTAGCGTGAGCCTCGTTGGTGTACCAGCGCATACTGCGCACCGAGTGGACACCAGGACAAATATGGCTCAAACCTTCGAAAGGAAGCCAACAGACGCGGGAAGAAAAAGAGATAGGACTTTTCACAAACCTTCAGGCCGATGCGAGACGCGTATGCCAGGGCTTCGGCCGGAAAGAGTAGCACCGCATTCTCATCTAAGGGACTGTTTCTCACCACCCAGCGTGTGACTGGATTGAGCGGGTTATGCTCAAAGACGAACAAAAATCCATCCACACAGAGGCGATTACTTAGGTCTTGAATGATCCTTTGTCGATCGCTGATTTCGATATGATGGAGGACATTTGATACAACGATGACATTGTAGTTGGTAGCAAGCTGCGTGCTATTTGACGTAAATATTCCCTGTGACGTCAACTTGGGATCGATTTTCTTGATACTGTCCGCCGACACATCAAAACCATCAAGAGAAGCCATTGGCAGATGCCGCTGGAGACACTTGGCAAGAATTCCGATCCCACAGCCATAATCGAGCACTCTCCCGCAAAAATCGCTACCGACTTTTCTCGCTACATAACGTGCTTTACCTTCTGCAAAATATTGACCAACTTCTCCGGATAATGCCAGAGAGGCATCAAGTACCTGATGATATTCGCTGGCGAACCGATCGAACTCTTGCATGCCCTAGAGAAGCTCGGTTAGAGGTGTTATGGACGTCCGATCACTGGGGGCTAGATGTACCGATCTAAACGCGAGGAAAAAAAATCGTACATTTTCTTGACCCCTTCCTTGAGTGAGATCGCTGGGAACCATCCGGTTGTACGTCGGATCTTTGACACGTCGAAGTTAACATCTCCCGTTTCCGAACGCTCATAGTCTGCTGGCCATGGCATATATTTGACCTCTCCACGGCCTAGGACCTCTACGATTGTTTCCACCATTTCTCGAAAGGGAACCGAGCGACCAAAACCGCAATTAAAAATCTCCCCAGAAGGGACTTGTGTAGCCCCGACAGACACAAATGCTTCCGCGATATCGGTACCGTAAACATAGTCCCGCAACTGGCTCCCATCCCCGAAGATGGTAATTGGCTTGCCTTCCATCGTCAGTCGCATGAACCAACCTGGTAGCGAGTACTTGCTATGCTTGAGCTGTTGACGTTCTCCATACGGATTTGTAATTCGAAGAACAACGGTTTTAAGGCCATAGGTACGAGCATAGAACCGGAGATACTCTTCGCAGGCCAGTTTGTGAACTCCATATAAAGAGAGTGGTTCAGCAGGATGATCCTCCCGTACTGGCTGCGTTAGGACCTTGCCTAGCACAAGCCGCGAACTGGCAAACACTACTCTTACATCAGGATTGTGTTGGCGACATATCTCCAACATCTGAAGTGTCCCTTTGCAGTTGATGTCCAGGTCGTCCAAAGGGATTTTTGCGCTATCGATATAGCTTACTTGTGCCGCCATGTGGAACAATACGTCCGTCTCACGTAGGAGAGAAGTCATTAAAGAAGGGTCTCGATAGTCGCCAGAACAGATCGTGATGTCACTTCGTATCTCTTCGACATTGGCGAAATTGCCGCCATAGAGAGGAGCCAAGGAGTCCACAATGGTGACCCTTGCTCCCATTGGGACAAGTTGATGAGCAATGTTGCTACCGATGAACCCGAGTCCGCCAGTGATCAAAACTCGTTTGCCTCGATAGCTCTCAGAAGCCGTCATGGTATTTTCCTGGTCGATCCGTCAAATCCGATACGTTCCTGAACAACATACAAAGGTCGCCCTTTGAGCTCTTCATATATACGACCCACGTATTGGCCCATGACTCCGAGGATCATCAATTGAACTGAGCCGATGAAGAGAACGGTTGCAGCTAAGGAAGTCCAGCCTTCAACGGGAATTCCAAACACAAGCTTGTTGAAAATTACATAGCAAAAGTAAGCAAGGCAGAACATTACTCCACCAAATCCAATCCAACTCGCAATCCGAAGGGGCACATCGGAAAAAGCAAGAAGACCGTCCAAAGCTAGCTTCATCAGCTTCTTAAAGGAGTACTGTGAATCACCTGACCACCGGGGAGCCCGATCGTAATAGACAACGGCTTGCGGATATCCAAGCCACGACACCATCCCACGAACGAAGCGAGCTCGTTCTCGAAGAGCGTTAAATTCATCCATCGCTCGTCGGCTCATTAACCTGAAGTCACCCGAATCAACGATAATATCCGTACGAGTCAGCATTCTCAGAATCCGGTAAAAGAGGGCCGCCGTCCATACTTTGAACCGCGATTCTCCCGAGCGATGACGTCGAACTCCGTGGACGACATCAAAGCCTTCACGCCATTTTTCGACAAATTGAGAAATGACCTCTGGTGGATCTTGCAGATCTGCATCCATCACCACAACAGCATCACCACAACTCGCATCGAACCCAGCAGTAATCGCGAATTGATGTCCAAAGTTCCGACTCAGCGCAATCATTTTTACGTGACGGTCGACATCACACAATTTCTTCGCAACAATGCGCGAATCATCCACACTACCATCATCGACAAAAACAAGTTCAAACGAAGGAGAGCCAATGTCGTTTAGAGTAGTCAACAGGCGAGAATAAAGCTCGCTCATGGAAGCACTATTGTTGTAGACAGGGACAACTATTGACAGGCAAAACTCGTGGGTGCTGATTTGGCTGTCCGAATGAGCGAGTCGAGGCTGATTCAACATCAGGGATTAACCGGACTATGTTCCCAGCTTGGATTGATCTGGTCCTCAACGCAGAAACTTATTTCCGTTGCTTGCAGCTGTTGCCATAGGGGGATCGGCCATTCTCTTCCATCTTGGATCGCTCGGCCGAACGATTCTAGTTCATGCTTCTGCCCTTTGTCCGCGATCGCCGACTCGACTCCCTTTGCCCTGGCACCGGCAATCGTGAGTCGTTTGTAATCGTCCAAGAACAGCACCTTTCCGTCGACAAATATCTCGAAGCGTTCTTTAGGGTAATCGGAGGTTCCCAGCGCCGTGTAAGTCAATGTCGCGACTGAGCCGTCCTGAAATGTGATGGTCGTAATGAAGTTGTCTTGTCGGCGGTAGTGGCCTGTCGCCGGACGAATGGTGTCGCTGTGCACTTTCTCAAACTTACTATTAGTGATTGCCGTAAAGAGATCATAGATGTGACACGCTTCGCCGATGTTGCGTCCGCCGCCCTCTTTTCCATGCACCCAATGATCCATCCCAAGATAGCCCGCATTCATGCGGTAGTTGAGTATCATTGGATTGCTTCGATTGGCGGTGAGCTCACGAATGCGTGAGACGGCAGGGGCAAATCGACGATTAAATCCGGTCAATAGCATGGGAAGTCCCACCCCATTCCCCTTCGCGTAAAAATCCTGAATGGAGGCCAATTCAGTCCTGGACAACGCGAGTGGCTTTTCCACCAACACATGCTTGCCGGCATGAAGGGCTTGAAGCACCATCCCGCTATGAAGATCGTGACGCGTCGAGATCAGTACGGCCTGAACTTCGGGGTCCTTGAGCACTGCTTCGTAGTCTGTGGTGGAGTATTGCGCACCGAACTGCTTCGCCGTGGCGACGGCATTATGACCCGAACGACTCATTATGGCATGTACACTGTAGAGGTGTGACAACGCCTTCAAGTTCGGCAGATGCATTGCCTTCGCAAATCCGCCTGCACCTATGATACCCATGCGGATTCGGCCGCCCGATGCTCGTTGGGCAATCGCGTTCATGACAACCCGGGAATGTGCAGGTTCCTTCATTTCCTGAGGATAGGCGAGGAGAACCATCAGAGGCTTTTTTCCGTCGGTCTTCAAACGTTCATACGCTTCGGGGGCCTCGTTGATCGGGTAAGTTGCCTCAATCAATGGAGCGACGGTGACTTTCCGTTCGTTCAACATGCGGAGGTACTCGGACATATTGCGGTTTTCCGTCCAGCGCACAAAAGCAACAGGGTAATCAAGACCCTCTTCTTCATACCGGCGGTCGTATCGGCCAGGTCCATAGGAACTCGAGATCAAAAAGTCCAATTCCTTTTGATAGAAATCCGCTCGGTTTAACTGCAGCCCGACATCGCCGACGAGTACCACGCGTCCCTTTTTCCGACACATTTGAAACGCCGTCGAGACAATCGCATCCGAAGGACTTGCTGCCGTGATGATCACGCCGTCCGCGCCAATACCATCTGTGAGCCGGATAACCTGTTCTATGCTGGCTCCTTCCTCCGGATAGACCCCCACATCCATTCCCAAGCGCTTTCCGAGATCGATGCGATCGTTGGAAAGATCAGTCCCGATGACCCGACACCCGTTCGACCGCAGCATCTGGCAGGTCAATTGACCAAGAATCCCTAATCCAAGAACGACAAAAGTCTCGCCTAACGTCGGAGCGGCCCGGCGGAGACCTTGTAATGCAATCGCTCCCAGCGTCACGGTGCTGGCCGCCTCGAAGTCGAGTTCATCCGGAATGCGAACCGTCAAATTTCGTGGAACATTAATGACCTCCGCGTGGTGGGCGCATTGCGCTCCTGCACAGGCTACGGGGTCTCCGATGTCGATGTCATGGACATCAGCCCCGACATCGATGACAACTCCTGCTGCTGAATAACCTGTAGGCTGCCCAGAGGTAAGCGCCCCCTGGGCATGGCTTATCGTATGAACGAGGCCTCGCTCCGACACCATCGCAATGGCCTTCTTGATCTTGCCCGGATACCGAAAGGCTTTTCTCCACAATGGTTCCCCGCTGGCCTTGAGGCCACTGAGCTCCGTCCCGATAGAAATGCACGAACTACGCACTCGAACGAGCACGGTACCGGAATGGACATTTGGAGCGGGCACCTCTTCGATGACCACCTGCCCTTGCTTAATGAGTACTTGCTTCAAATCCTCTCCTCCCCAACGATTGCTCTGCTTTTAAGGACAGGCCAATGGCCATCAAAATCCAAAACAAGGTGGCGAGACTTCCGGCAAACATATAATCAAAAAGGTTTCTGACCACAAAGCCAATGACTGCCAAGGCAATGGCCATACGGAACACCATGGGTCCGCTCTGTCGAAGATCAGATACTCGCACACCGGCAAGCAGCTCCCGAATGGCGCAAACTATGATCCAGACAAACAAGAGAAGAGCAGGAATCCCGCTGCCCATGAGCACCATCGCAAACGTGTTGTGTAAGGCTGGTAGTATTTTTTCTACAGGCCCCTTGTCTTTATCCGCTTCAATCTCAGCCGCATAGACTTTTGAAAACGTGTCGTTGCCGAAACCGGCCCCTACGATTGGATGTTCAACGACTTGCTGCAATCCAAGCCGCCATGTTTTCACCCGTGCGCTGAATGTCCAAGGATCGGTAGTCTCTTGTTGAAACCCAGTTAACGAGAGAGTAATCAACAGGCTGCCTGCCAGTACGACGCCAATGAGGACCACTACAATCAATTGCCGCCGGCGAACAATGAACAGCAACCCTAGTGCCTGGATGAAATGGGCGACCCACCCGGCTCGAGTGTAGGCAGCGACTTGTGCGACCATCGACGACGCGAGACTGAAGAGTCCCACCGCTCGCAGTGCACGAGACGATTGGGTCAACAGCCATCCAATGAGAATCGGAATGACAAGCACGAAATAGGTGGTTAACCAATTGTAATCTGAAGATGGTGCGGTAGCCCGGACGAGACGATCTCTCCAACTACCTCCACGCAAGATAAAATCCTCGAGGGCGAGAATCGACAACGCGAAGCTTCCCAGCACCACCACAAACAAGATTTTACGAGTCGGTTCTTCATCGGCGCGAACGCGCAATACGAACATTGTCCAGTAAAACACGAGAATGGAGGCAACAAACTTTCGCCACTCCGAAAAACTGTATGCGGGATCGATCGCAAAGGGGATCGTCAGTAACACCCAGCTCACGAATGCGATGAGCGGTATATCCAGACGGGTTCGAACATACGGATTGACTTTTTCCACCCAAGCAACAGCTATCGCTACGACGAACAACAGAAAAAAGACATGTTCTTGAAAACGAAAGAGCCTTGGGAAGAACGTCAACAGTGTGATTCCGGCGAGCCCGTACACCTGCAGTTGCCATATCAACGTGCTGGCATGAAAGCGACTTGTAGAGCCTTCCCGGGCATGGCTGGACATATTGATGAGAGTCTTGAGAGTACCGATCAGAACACAGGCATCCTCAACTCGGACCCAGAAGCGCGTTCTGCCAGGCTGAGTTTTCTGCTGACGAGTATGTTCACTATTCTTCCAGCGGTATGACCGTCCCAGCCATCCGGTATACCGCCTTTCACCCAGTCACCTGCCAAAGCCCTGTTCGCTGCCTCCAAAATTCGTTGTGTATCCGTCCCGACGACACGATTAGTTCCGACAGTTACGGTGACAGGACGCTCGGTGCCTTCTCGTAGTGTCAGACACGGGATTCCCAGAACGGTCGTCTCCTCCTGAATGCCTCCAGAGTCCGTGATCACCAATGCCGCATCAACGAGTAAGCTCAGGAAATCAAGATATCCAAGAGGATCGAGCAACACCAATTGCTTATCATGGACTTGGCTCTCTAATCCAAATGCATTTATTCGGGAACGAGTGCGGGGGTGAATTGGAAACACTATGGGTTGTTTTTGCGACAATCGTCGAATGACCGCAACAATGTTTCTGAATGTCTCTTCATTGTCCACATTGCTTGGGCGATGCAAGGTACAGAGCGTATATTCTTTTGCTTTTAGGCCGTGACGAGCCGCGAGCGAACGGGCTCGGGCCGCGTGTTCATACCTACGCAGGGTATCAATCATGATATTGCCGACCTGAAACACTCGATCACTGGGTGTGCCTTCGCGTCTGAGATTCTCGTCGCCATCCTTCGAAGGAGTAAAAAGATAATCCGACAGTGCATCGGTCAGAACTCGATTCACTTCCTCCGGCATCGTACGATCGAAACTTCTCAGCCCGGCCTCGACATGGGCCACCGGAATACGGCATTTTGCCGCAGCAAGCGCACACGCGAGAGTCGAATTGACATCGCCCACGACAATGACACAATCCACGGAATGATTGGTGATGTAATCTTCGAAGGCGAGGAGGACCTTGGCCGTTTGTTCGGCATGAGTTCCCGATCCAGCCTTCAAATAGATATCTGGCGACGGCATTTCCAAGTCCTCGAAAAATGCTGCCGACATGAGATGGTCGTAATGCTGTCCCGTATGCACGAGAATAGCTTGGACGTCCGTGGCCTTCTTAAAGGCCTCCATCAATGGAGCAACCTTTACAAAGTTAGGTCGGGCACCTGCGACGATGGCAAACTTAGTCATGACTGGTCCTCATGAGTTAAATAGCACGGCATACGGCGAAAAGGGATAGTGCAGCTGATCCTCGTATTCATAGCGCGTTGCCACCGTGTCCGCGCTCAATCGACAGCCGGTCTAATCGTTCTGACATTCCATGCTTACCAGCTGGCCTCGCTGTATGTGTTGGCTCCAGGCTCGAGCCAGGTCTACTGAATCGGCACCACATCCGCCGTATCGATTTCCACCGCGGCCGCCTGCTGAATCAGACGCACCCCGAGAATCAAGCGATGCCGCTTCTCTTTACG
>Ga0207683_10000101_pt1 | contig 70962 bp, 68 predicted proteins | sample KBSM73metaG_FD_184333 | JGI IMG/M metagenome (GOLD analysis project Ga0207683, IMG submission 184333) | Miscanthus rhizosphere microbial communities from Kellogg Biological Station, Michigan, USA - KBS M7-3 metaG (SPAdes) (version 2) | ecosystem: Host-associated > Plants > Roots > Rhizosphere >...
CGAGCAGCCGCTCACGCGTCGCGGCGGGCGTGTCCTCGGGCACCATGCCTGTGTCGGTGGCGCCACCGGGAAGCAGCAGGTTGACCGTCACCGGAGTGCCGGCCAGGTCGGCCGCCATCACCCGCGACAGCGCCTCGACCGCAGCTCCGGACGGGCCGTAGGGCACGAAGCCGCGGCGCACCATGGTGCTCTCGCTCATGGAGATCGTGACGATGCGTCCGCCTCCCTGCTCGAGCATCAGCGGCACGATCGCGCGCGCCGTCAGGAAGCACCCGGTCGCCTTCGTCTCGAGCACGTCGCGGAACCCGTTTGGCGACACCTCCCAGAAGGGCTGCGGATCCGACAGGAAGCGCGGGTTGACGGTGCGCATCCCGATGCCCGCGTTGTTGACGAGCAGGTCGATGCCCCCGAGGCGGTCCCATACCTCGAGCACCCCGGCGGCGACGGCACGCTCGTCGCGGACGTCCAGGGCAAGGCCGAGGACGGTTGGCCCCAGACCGGCGGCGGCGGACGCGGCGCGCTCCGCGTCACGGCTCGTGATCGCCACGCGCGCGCCGGCGTCGACGAGAGCCTTTGCCATTGCCAGGCCGAGGCCGCTGGTGGCGCCGGTGACCAGCGCGCGTGTGCCGCCCAGGTCGGTCATGCGCTCCGCAGCCTACCCAGGGCCGGAGACTCGGCTACGCTCGCCTGACTGCTCGGTGCCCTCCGGCACGCTGGATAGCAGCCGCCGACGTCACCGGATGCCGGTCGACGCGGTACGGCGAGTCCGGGACGATCCCGTCTTGCGACTCCAAAAAGGAGCAGCTGTGAGCCCGACCAGGAAGATCTCGCTCGCGTTCGGCGTGCTGTACGTCATCACGTTCGTCACGTCGATTCCCGCGCTCGCCCTCTACCAACCGGTTCTGGACGACCCGGTCGGCTACGTGACGAACGGCGGCTCCGACAACCAGATCTACTTCGGTGCCCTCCTGGAGCTGCTCCTGATCATCGCCAACATCGGCACGGCGGTCGTCATCTATCCCCTCCTCAAGCGGCAGAGCCACACACTCTCGCTCGGCTACGTCACGGCCCGCCTCGTCGAGTGCACCTTCATCCTCGTGGGCATCCTCGCCGTGCTGTCGATCGTCACGCTGTCGAAGGAGAACGCCGGCGCCGACGAAGGCACGGTCGCCTACACGCTCGCGGCGCTCAAGGACTGGACGTTCCTGCTCGGGCCGGGGTGGATCGTGGGCTGGGGCAACGGCTTGATCCTCGGCTATCTGATGTATCGCTCCGGTCTCGTGCCGCCACGGCTTGCGTTGTTCGGCCTCGTGGGCGGGCCGCTGATCATCCTCACGGGCACCCTCGCGATGTTCGGCGTGATCGAGCCAGGGGGCTCGATCCAGGGCGTGGCCACTGCTCCCGAGTTCATCTGGGAGCTCGGGCTCGGCATCTACACGATCGTCTGGGGCTTCCGGGCCGCGGCGCCGATTCTCTCCGCCGACCGGAGCGGCTACGCCTGACGCACACAGCGCGGCAGGGCAAGTCTCCACCCCGTGGATGGATGCCTACGTGCGCCGATCGGGTCCGAGCACGCCGGCGAGCGTTCGCGTCATCGCGTCGACCTCGGTGGCCGACAGGTGCGCGCCGAAGAGGTCGTGGATGACGGCGTCGTGCGTGACGCGAGCTTCGGCGAGCAGGGCCTGCCCCGCGCCGGTCAGCTGCGCGTAGAAGGCGCGGGCGTCGACGGTGTCCTGGTCGCGCCGCACGAAACCGCGCTCCTCGAGGCGTCCGACGAGACGCGTGAGGCCGCCGGAGGAGAGCATCGCGACGTTCGCGAGCTCGGTCATGCGAAGCCGGCGATCAGGGGCGTTGTCGAGGTTGATGAGCACGTCGAACTCGCGGGCGCTGATGCGGTGCTCGCGATCGAGTCTGCGGTCGAACTCCCTGATGACGCGCGTCGAGACCTGGAGGAGGTTGTGCCACGCGACCCTGGCGTCGGGCGGCTCGGCACGGGCCGCGCTGCCGACGGGCCGCGGGCCGGACGTGTGGTGGCTGTTTGCGTTGGCCTCGGTCATCTGATATTTATTTGCCTTGCAAGATAAGTAATTCTAGCACAGGAGCTCTCATGGTCACGCTCGTCGTTCATCACTGGGTCCGAGACTTCGCCACCTGGAAGCCGGTCTTCGACGAGCACGAGGACGTGCGGCGCGGCCACGGCGAGATCGAGCACCGCATCTACCAGGACATCTACAACGCCAACCGCGTCGTCATCCACAACGACTTCCCGAGCGAGCAAGCCGCGCGCTCGTTCATGGCGGACCCGTCGCTTCCGGAGGCGATGGAGCGCGGCGGCGTCGAGGGCGAGCCCGGCATCGGCCTCGTCGAGCGCACAGAACAGAAGCGCTACTCCGAGGGCTCGGTGGCGGTCACGCTCGTCGTGCATCACCGCGTCCACGACTTCGACCTCTGGAAGCCGGTCTTCGACGACCACGAAGGCGTCCGGCGCAGTCACGGCGAGATCGAGCACCGCGTCTACCAGACGCTTGGCGACCCCGCCAGCGTCGTCATCCACAACGACTTCCCGTCGGAGGAGGCTGCGCGGGCGTTCGCCGACGACCCGTCGCTGCCCGAAGCGATGGAGCGCGGCGGCGTCGAGGGCAAGCCCGGCACGGGCTTCATCAATTGCACGGAGCGCAAGGTCTACGCGGCGTCGGCCGTGGCCTGAGCTCCCTGAGCGGTCTGGACGCTCGAAGGCACGCACAGCAAACCGGCAACTTCGTGTTGATCACTGCATTTGTGAGGAACTAGACTCGGCCTCTCAGCAGCCAGTCAGGGGAGGGAGCAACCGTGTCCGCGCCAACCGCCGCCGGGACGATCACCGAGACCGCGATGGCCTTCTTCGAGGCCTGCGAGACCGGGAGAGGCTGGGAGGGGTGCAGTCCGTACTGCCATCCCGACGCCGGCTTCTCCTCGCAGGCCGAGCCCCTCGCGGACATCGGCACGCTCGAGGGCTACGCCGACTGGATGAAGGGCCTGCTCGTGATCGTGCCCGACGGGAGCTACGTCGTGAAGTCGTTTGCGACCGATGCCGAGCGCGGCAGCGTGTGCGCCTACGGGGTCTTCTCCGGCACGCATACCGGCGAGGGCGGTCCGCCGCCCACCGGCCGGCACGTGAGCTCGGACTACGTTTACGTCATGGAGTTCGCCGACGGCCGCATCCGCCACCTGACGAAGATCTGGAACGCCGGCTGGGCGATGCGCGAGTTGGGCTGGGCGCCGTAGGGAGGCGCACACACGTCGCGTGATTCGCGCGGACGTCGTCCTGTCGACTCGACCTGACGACCGACGTTCGAACGCGATACCCCCAACGGGATTCGAACCCGTGTTACCGGCGTGAAAGGCCGACGTCCTAGGCCACTAGACGATGGGGGCGCGAGCCGAGCGTACCAACGGTCCGGGTGCCGTCCGGAGCCCCCGTTACCTTGGTCCGACATGGGAGGTCACACCACCCCGGGGGCCGGCGCGCTCGGGTGTTGTCCGCACTGCGGCTCCCGGCTCGCGTATCCCCTGCATTGCAAGCGCGCGGGCGAGGACACGTGGAAGCTGCGGTTGCGCTGCCCCGACTGCGAGCGCACGTGGAGCCGGTGTGCCCCGACACTCGAGGTGCGCCGCTTCGACCGGCGCCTGGCCGACGACAGGCGCTCGCTCGTCGAGCACCTCCGCGAGATCGAGCGGATCGAGCGTGAAGGCGAGATCGAGCGCTTCTCCTCCGCCCTCGCCGCCGACGCGATCCTGCCCGAGGATTTCGCGCGCTGACCACTCGCAGAGGGTCAGATCCCTTTGCCTCTCCCGTGCTAGCCTTTGGCCGCCGACCCGCCACGGTCGGTGAACGAACCTCGCAAGTGAGAGCTTTCTAGCCCCGCTGCCAGGCTTCGTTTTCGGCGTTCAACCTGGGAGGTAGCGGGGTGGCGACCGGGACCGTGAAGTGGTTCAACGACGCGAAGGGCTACGGCTTCATCGCGCCCGACGAAGGCGGAAAGGACCTGTTCGTGCACCACACGAACATCGTGTCCTCCGGCTTCCGCACATTGACGGATGGCTCGCGCGTCGAGTACGAGGCGCGCGAAGGGACCAAGGGTCCCGAGGCCGTCAACGTCGCGCCAATCGGCTGACGACGTCTGGAAGGGGCCGGTGGCGCACGGCTTGCGCCACCGGCCCCTTCGTCGTTTTTCAGCGCATTCTCAGGGCAGGCGGATGTCGATGCCGGCTGCGGCTGCGCGTGCCGCCACGTCGTCGCGCTGCGGGTAGGAGGGCTGGCAGCCCTCGCGCTCGACGGAGATCGCGGCCGTCACGAGGGCGAGTTGCACGGCCTGCTCGAGCGGCGTGCCCGCGGCGATGCCGGCGCACACGGCACCCGCGAACGCGTCGCCTGCACCGGTCGTGTCGACCGTGCGCGCAGGCACCGCCGGCAGCTCCGTTCCACGCGGCAGCAGAACGGCGCCCGCTGCGCCACGCGTGAGCACGACCCGCGCGGGCAGATGCCCGGCGAAGGTGTGCAGCTCCGTCTCGTTGACGATTGCGATGTCGAACTGCCCGACGACCTCGGGGTCGATCGCGTTGGCCGGAGACGGGTTGACGATCGCGGTCGCTCCGTCGGCGCGGGCGGCTGCGACGGTGCCCTCGTGCGCGGCGCGCGGTACCTCGCCCGGGCAGAACCAGACCGCCGCCCCACAGGGATCCGGCGCGCCCGCCTGGCCGTTCGCGCCGGGCAGCGCGAGAATCTGGTTCTCGCCCTGCGCGTCGACCGCGATCAGCGCGACGCCGCTGTGCATCCCCGCAATGACGGCGAGCGACGAGATGTCGACGCCCGCGTCGGCCAGTGCGCCGCCGATGAATTCGCCGAACTGGTCGTCGCCGCGCGCGCCGAAGAAGCGCACGCGCACGCCGAGCCGGGCGGCTGCCACGGCGACGTTCGCCCCCTTGCCGCCGGGCGCGAACAGGAACCGGTCGCCGAGCACCGACTCCCCCGGCTTCGGCAGACGCGGGGCATAGCCGAGCATGTCGGCGCTGATCGATCCGCAGACGGCGACGAGCCCGCTCATGCGGCACCTGCTCGAGTCTGCGCTCGCATCGGCCAAGCGTACCGACAGCCTCTCCGGCAGCGGTATCGTGCGCGCGTGGAGCACGAAGCGCCCAAGATCGTGGAATCCAGCAACCCGATCATGCGCCGCTGGGAGGCCCTGCCTGGTGTGGCCCAGTTCTGCATCGTGTTCCCGATCTGGTTCCTCGTCTTCTGGGTCGGTCACGTCAAGCTCCTGAACCAGCCCGTGTTCCTGCGCGGGTTCCTGTACGGGCTCTTCTGGGGCGTGCCGTTCGCGCTGCTCACACTGCTGGCCACGCGCAGCGAGCAGGCGAAGCGCTACCTGCGCGAGCATCCCGAGGAGCAGGACGTTCACTGACGACCGCAGCGAGCTGTTCCCGGTGCTCGACGCCGAGGGCCGGGAGATCGGCAGTGCGCCCCGCGCGACCTGCCACTCGGACCCGTCGCTGATCCACCCCTCCGTGCACGTCGTCGTCGTGACGGGCAGCGGCTGCCTGTGGCAACTGCGGGGGTACGGCAAGGACAGCGCCCCCGGTCACTGGGATCACGCCTGCAGCGGTCACGTCGGCCTCGGCGAGGACGTGCGCACGGCGGCTGCACGCGAGCTGGCCGAGGAGATCGGCGTCACGGCCGATCCCGCGGCGCTCGAGCAGATCGACCGGGTGCTCTGCGAGCTCGGCAACGAGACCGAGCTGACGACGATCTTCCGGCTCGAGCACAACGGGCCGTTCACCATGCAACTACCCGAGCTCGCGGGTCTGGCAGTGCTGCCGCGCGGGCAGCGTCCCGATCCTCTCTCCCCCTCCGCGCTCCTGCTCAGCGCCAGGCTCGACGCCGAGCACCCCGGCTGGGACGCTAGAGCGAGAGCGTGCGGTTGAGCGGCCGCGTGAGCACGAGCTGTGCATCGCGTAGCGCGTGCGTCGCGAACGCCGCCTCGCAGAACGCGAGGTAGTACTCCCAGGTGCGCTGGAAGTGGACGTCGAGCCCCAGGGCGTCGACCTCCGCGCGGCGCATGAGGAAGCGCTCGCGCCACTCGCGCAGCGTTCGTGCGTAGTGCGGGCCGATCTCGCGCACCTCGTGGACCATCAGGCCCGAGGAGTTGCGCGCGGCCGTGGTGATCGCCTCGAGCGAGGGCAGCATGCCGCCCGGGAAGATGTGCTTGCGAATCCAGTCGCGCTGCCTGCGATAGGAGTGGTAGCGCTGATCCGGGACGAGGATCGACTGGATGCCCGCGAGGCCGTCGGGCGCGAGCAACCGGTCGATCGTCGCGAAGTAGGTGCCGAGCTGGCGGTGCCCGATGGCCTCGATCATCTCGATGGAGACGATCCGCGAGTACGACCCCTGGAGCAGGCGGTAATCGCTGTAGACGACGTCGATGCGGTCGCTCAGTCCGGCCTCACGCACGCGCTCTGTGGCAAGCGCATGCTGCTCGCGGGAGATCGTCGCCGTCGTGACGTGGCAGCCGCGCTCGCGGGCGAGGTGGATCGCGAAGCCGCCCCAGCCGCTACCGATCTCGAGCACACGGTCATCGGGCCCGATGCGCGTGGCCTCGGCGAGCGCGCGGTACTTCGCCTGCTGCGCCTCGGCGAGCGTCGACTGCGGCGAGTCGAAGAGGGCGCACGAGTATGTCATCGAGTCGTCCAGCCAGAGCGAGAAGAAAGCGTTGCCGAGGTCGTAATGCGCGTGCACGTCACGCTCGGCGCGCCGCAGCCCGCGCGGCAGCTCGATGCGCGGGATCAATCGCCCGAGCCCGGCGAGCACCGACAGCGGCGGCCGCCCGAAGACCTGATCCTGGTTGCGTGCGAGCAGCGCGACGAGGCCGGGGACGTCGGGCGAGGACCACTCGCCGGCCTGGTAGCCCTCGCCGACCGCGAGCCTGCCGGAGCGCGCGAGCCGAGCGAAGAAGCGCGGCTCGTGGATCTCCATGACCACCGGCACGGCCGCCGGATCGCCGAAGCGGCGCGCACCGTCGGGCGCTCGGAGCTCGAGCGCGCCGTTCTCGATGCCCGAAAGCGCGCGCTCCAGCACGCGCCGCGAGACCGCGCCCACCAGACCCGGCGCCGTCCGCGGCGCGAGGACGCCCTCTCGCTCCGCCCGGCTCATGTCGGCATCGATCCGCGCTCGGGATCGAAGGGGGGCTTGCGGTGGAACGGCACGCGCTTGCGCCAGAGCTGCAGGGCCTGCCAGTGGATGCGCGCCATGACCTGCCCCGTCACCCACGGGTAGCGAACGAGCGCGTGTGCCAGCGCCGCACTCGTCAGGGGCCGCCGCTCGCCCGTCAGCACCGCGCGGAAGAAGCGCTCGCCCTCGCGCTCCTCGTCGATGCGCATCATCAGGCGCTCGCCGGGCTCGGCGAGCAGGAAGCGATAGGTGCCCGAGACGTCCATGAACGGCGACACGTGGAATCGCTTCTCCGTGCTGAAGCGCATGCGGCCATCCGCGTCGAGCTCACCGGGGGCGCCCAGCAGGTAGGGCCAGCGCTCGCCGAACGTGTTGTGCACCTCGGCCACGACGCAGGCGATGGAGTCGTCGGTGTTGCGCACGAAATAGAAGGAGACCGGGTTGAAGACGTATCCGAAGGTGCGCGCATGGGTGAGCAGCTCGATGCGGCCGTCCGGCACGCTCACGCCGCGCGAGTCGAGCCACGCGCGCAGGTTGTCGCGGATCGAGAGCCGTGGATCCCCGAGGTGGTCGGCGGAGCGCACCTCCACGAGATTGCGCCGGTCGACGGAGAGGAACGGGATCTCGCTCGCGAGCTCGTCCAGCTCGTCGAGGTCGAGCAGCAGCTGGTAGATGCGGTAGCGGAAGGCGTTGTGCGCCGGAACGAGGCGCTCGTGCTCGAGCACGGCGTCGTAGAGGGCGGAGTGCGGGATCATGTGGCCCCCGCGAGCGTGCGCTCAGCCGCTGCGACGCCGCTGACCGCGCCGTCCTCGTGGAAGCCCCAGCCCAGGTACGCGCCCGCATAGTCGGTGCGACGCAGGCCGAGCTGCGCCCGCAGGCGCTCGCGCGCCGCGACGGAGTCGAGCGTATAGACGGGGTGCTCGTAGGTCATCCGGGCGATCACGTCACGTTCGTCGATGCGGCTCGACTGGTTCAGCGAGACGCAGTACTCGAGCGGATCCGAGAACGCGTGCAGGCGATTGAGCGAATACGTGACGCTGACCGGCCGGTCGCGCCCGCGGCAATCGTCCAATGCGACGTTCCAGGCCGCGCGTGCGGCAACGCGCCGGGGGAGCAGCGAATCGCCGGTGTGGACCACGGTCTCGTTGGCGGCGTAGGGCAGGCGCGCGAGCGAGTCGCGCTCGTCGTCGCTCGGGTCGGCCAGGAGTGCGAGCGCCTGATCCGGATGACAGGCCAGGATCACGCGGTCGAACCGCTCGCGGGCGGCGCCGTCGGCCGTCACGTCGACCCCGCCGTCGTCGCGGCGGACCCTGCGCGCCGGCGCCCCCAGTTCCAGGCGCCCGCGCAGGCGCGCGCAGAGGGCGTTCACGTAGCTCTGCGAGCCGCCCTCGATCGTGTACCACTGCGGGGCGTCGCGCACGCCCAGAAGCCCGTGATTGTCGAAGAAGCGCACGAAGAAGCGGGCGGGCATCTCTCGCATACGTGCCGGCGACGACGACCAGATGGCAGCGCCCATCGGCGCCAGGAAGTGATCGGTCAGCCCGCGCCCGTAACGGCCGCGCTCGAGGAACTCGCCGATCGTGAGGCGATCGCCCTCGGGATCGTCGAGCACGGCGCGCGCGTTGCGGAAGAAACGCCCGAGATCCACCAGCAGGCGCGCGAACGACGGCCGCACGAGATTGCGCCGCTGCGCGAACAGGCCGCCGAGGCCGTGGCCTGAGAATTCCAGGTCGCAGCGCTCGCAACGCACCGAGAACGACATGGTCGAGGGACGCAACGCGACACCGAGCTCCTGCAGGAGATCCAGGAAAATGGGATAGTTACGTTCGTTGCAAACAACGAACCCCGAGTCGAGCGCATGACCGCGGCCGACTACTGTGTGTGCGTGTCCCCCTGCCCGCTGCTCGGCCTCGAACAGGACGACGTCGCAATGCGGGTCGAGACGATGCGCGGCGGCGAGCCCGGCGATGCCCGCGCCGATGACGGCGACCCTCACCTGCGCCGCGATCCGCAGCGGCGTCCACAATTGCTTCCCACCGGGTGATTATCCCCCTCCACACCGGGGCCCAACCGTCGCGCACGCGGCGACGAAGGAGATTCGATGCCGCAGGCACCAACGACTGAGGGACAGCTCGACCACCCGCCCACCGCGCACCGGATCGTCACGATGATCGCGGTCGTGATCCCGCCACTGGGGATCCTGGCGGTGATCGGCACGCTCTGGGGCGTCGCCGTCAAGCCGGTCGACCTGCTGCTGTTCGGCCTCTTCTACGTCGTGCCGGGCCTCGGCATCACCGTCGGCTTCCACCGCTACTTCACGCACCGGAGCTTCGAGACCAGCCGTCCGATCAAGACGCTGCTGGCCGTGCTCGGCTCGATGACGTCGCAGGGCCCCGTCTGCCAGTGGGTCTCCGACCATCGCAAGCATCACGCCCACTCCGACGTCGAGGGCGACCCGCATTCCCCGCACGTCGGCAGCGGCGCCGGGCTGATGGGCGCCGTGCGCGGCTTCTGGCACTCCCACGTGGGCTGGCTGTTCAGCACCAAGGGTCTCGTCGTGCGCACGAAGTACGGCCGCGACCTCCTCGAGGACGCGATCGTGCGCAACGTCGACCGCCTCTACTTCCTCTGGGTGATGCTCGGCTTCGTGCTGCCGTTCGCCGTCGGCTACGCGCTCGACGGCATGCGCGGCGGCGTGGAGGCGACGATCTGGGGCGGCCTCGTGCGCATCGCCGTGTTCCAGCACATCACCTGGAGCGTCAACTCGATCTGCCACATGTTCGGCCGGCGCGACTTCGACGTGCGCGACGAGAGCCGCAACAACTGGCTGCTCGCACTGCCCTCGCTGGGCGAGGCGTGGCACAACAACCACCACGCCTTCCCATCGTCGGCCGTGCACGGCCTGGGCCGCTTCCAGTTCGACCTCTCCGCGCTCGTGATCCGCGGGCTGGAGAAGGCCGGCCTGGTGTGGGACGTCAAGGTGCCCGACGTCACCAGCCAGGCCCGCCGGCGGGCCGCCGCCGACGCCGCCTGAGCGGCTCGTTCAGAACGGCCAGCGCCGACTCTCGACGGGCGCTGGCCCAGGATGCGCCCGGCACGAATCGAACGTGCGACCTCAGCCTCCGCAGGGCTGCGCTCTATCCCCTGAGCTACGGGCGCCCTTCGGCCACTCTACCAGCGTCCCGAGCCGCGACGCGCCCGCCCCGGGCGTCCAGCGCGACCAGCTCGGCGCCGTCGGCGACCGCCCGCCGCACGTAGCCGAGCGCCGCGGCCCCGCCTTCCGGCAGGCTCGCGCTGCTCGTCAGGCGGCCGACGTCGCGCTCGCCGTCCTGCAGGGTCGCCGGCAACTCGGGCGCCTCCGCGAGCTGCAGGCGGCGCAGCTCCCGATTGGCGTGGCCGCGGTGCGCGAGGCGCACGATCGGCTCCTGGCCGATGTAGCAGCCCTTCGTGAAGGAGATGGCGCGCTCGACGACGCCCGCCTCGGCGGGCAGATTGGAGCCGTCGAAGTCGATGCCGAAGCGCGGCAGCCCGCGCTCGATGCGCAGCGTCTCGCGCGTCTCGGCGCCGATCGGCACTGCGCCCGCGGCGACTGCAACGTCCCAGGCCGCGCGCGCCGCATCGGGCGCAGCGAGCAGGAGCGCTCCCAGCGGGCCCGCGTGCCAGCCGTCGGCGGGTTCAGCCAGCGGTCGCTCGAGCAGCGTCAACTCATCTGTGACCGTCGCGATGTCGGCGCGCGAGGCCAGCCGGTAGCGGCGCAGCATGGCCACGAGGTCGGCCTCCGCGACCGTCTCGCAGGCGCACACGAAGGCGTCCTCGGACTCGCGCACGATCCAGGCATCGGCAACCGGGCGACCCTTCGGCGTCAGCGCGAGGCCGTACTGGCCCTCACCGACCGCGAGCGCGTCGATGTCGCTCGTGACGACGTTCTGCAACAGGCGCGCGGCGTCCCGGCCCGAGACGCGTACGAATGCCAGCTCGTCGCGGCGGCAGATCGCCGATGCGCCGCGCGCGGCTGTCAGATGCTCGCGGACGGGAGCGGAGGCACTCACGACCGCAGCGTACCGCCGCTCCGCCGCGACCTCTGGGTTCAGACGCTCGGCAGTACGCCGAGCAACAGCCGCTCCGTGGCGTCGAGGTGCTCGCGCATCGCGAGCCGCGCGCCCTCGCCGTCGCCCTCGGCGATCGCCGCGAGCACGCGCCGGTGATGCGTCGTCGAGCCGACCAGCGCCTCGGGCTGCCGGGGGACCGAGTCGAGCAGGTTCGCGACCTCGGCCCGCACCTCGGTCACGCCCGCGACGAGCCGCGGAGAGCGCGCGACGTGCGCGAGCAGCACGTGGAAGCGGCCGTCGGCTGCGCGGAAGAGATCGTAGGTCTCGGGCGTGGCGTTGGCCTCGCAGCGCTCGATCACGGCGGCGAGCTCGGCGACCTGGCTCTCGCTCGCCCGCTCCGCTGCCAGTTCGGCGGCGCCGAGCTCGAGGCAGCGCCGGTAGGCGAGCAGGTCGCGCACGCCGTCTCCGTCCAGCGCGAGCATGCCCGGGGCAGGGCCTGTCGGCAGCTGCTGGGCCACGAACACGCCGCCGCGGCGGCCGCGGCGCGCCTCGAGATAGCCGGCGTCGTAGAGCAGGCGAAGCGCCTCGCGCACGGTCGAGCGCGACAGCTCGAGCTGCTCCGCGAGGCGCCGTTCGGGAGGCAGGCGTTCGCCCGGTGCGAGCAGTCCGAGCTTGATCGCGCGCCCGAGTCGCTCGACCAGCTGCTCGAATGCATTGACCGTGCGTATGGGCCGGAAGATCTGCCCTTCGGCATTCGACGCCGGGGGCGAGACCGCACCGACTCCTGGATGGTCGTCAGCCACCGGAGGGACGTCAGCCACCGGCAGAAGGTATCACGCGTCACGAACTCCCGGCCGCACGGCGCCGGGTATCCTGGCCGTCCGATGACGATCGACACCGACCTCGCGCGCGCCGTGCGCGCCGCCGTCGCCGGCGGCGCGAGCAGCGACGACTTCGGCGCGATCCCCGTCCCCGAGTCCTACGTCGGAGCTCACCTCCGGGCAGAGGACGCGGACACCATCGGCAAGCTCCCGCGCGAGGAGAAGCGCCCCTCTCTGGCGATGCACGTCGGCGAGGTGCCCACGCCCGAGCTGGCGCCCGACGAGGTGCTGATCGCGAGCTTCGCCTCGAGCGTCAACTACAACACCGTCTGGTCGGCGATCTTCGAGCCGGTACCCACGTTCGCGTTCCTCAAGCGGCTCGCGAAGACGCACGGCTACGGGAGCCGGCACGACCTGCCCACCCACGTGGTCGGCTCGGACGCGTGCGGCGTGATCCTGCGCACCGGCGCGGCCGTCAGCCGCTGGAAGCCCGGCGATCGAGTGCTGGTGCACCCCAACTACGTCGCGCTCGAGGAGCCGCAGGGTCACGACGACGCGATCCTGGACCCCGACCAGCGCGTGTGGGGGTTCGAGTGCAACTTCGGCGGCATGGGCGAGCTCTGCGTCGCCCGCGGCGATCAGGTCATGCCGAAGCCCGAGCACCTCAGCTGGGAAGAGGCGGCCTCCATGCCGCTCGTCAACTGCACGGCCTACCGCATGCTCGTCTCGCCCAACGGCGCCAACATGCAGCAGGGCGACGTCGTGCTCGTCTGGGGCGCCGGAGGCGGGCTCGGCGGCTTCGCGCTGCAGTACGTCCTGGCCGGCGGGGGCTACCCGGTGTGCGTCGTCTCGAGCGAGGCCAAGGCACAGAAGTGCCGCGAGGCCGGCGCCGAGTGGATCATCAACCGTGCCGAGGAGGACTACCGCTTCTGGGATCCGGAGACCGGGCAGCAGAACCCGAGGGAGCATCTCCGCCTCGGTAAGAAGATCCGCGAGCTGAGCGGCGGCCGCGACGTCGACATCGTCTTCGAGCACCCCGGGCGCGACACCTTCGGCGCCAGCGTGTTCGTCACGCGCCGTGGCGGCAAGATCGTGACCTGCGCGTCGACGACGGGCTTCATGCACGAGTTCGACAACCGCTACCTGTGGATGTTCGCCAAGACGATCGTCGGGTCGCATCTCGCCAACTACCGCGAGGGCTGGGCCGCCAACGAGCTCTGCCGCGCCGGACGCACACATCCGATTCTGAGTCGCAGCTACCCCTTGTCGGAGGCCGGGCAGGCCTGCGACGACGTGCACGACAACGCCCACCTCGGCAAGGTGGGCGTGCTCTGCCTGGCCGAGGCCGAAGGCGAGGGCGTGCTCGACGACGAGCTGCGGACACTCCATCTGCCGGCGATTCGCCGCTTTCGCAGCTGATAATCTGCGATCCGAGGCGAGCGTGAGCTCGCTCAGCATCAAGAGAGGCTGAGGGTCCCGGCCCGTCGACGCCTCGGCAACCTGCCTCCGCGGCAAGGTGCCAATCCCGGGATGGATGTCGGGCGAAAGGAGCTCCGCATGAATGCAACGACTGCACGCACCAGCTTTCTCGACCGTCTGGCGCGCGGCGACGTACTGATCGCCGACGGCGCCACGGGCACGACCTGCCAGCGCATGGGCCTCCCGATCGGCGTCGCGCCCGAGGAATGGGTGTTCTCCGATCCCGATCGGATCATCGAGCTGCACCGCGGCTTCGCAGAGGCGGGCTCCGACATCGTCCTGACCTGCACGTTCGGCGGCACGAGCCTCCGCCTCGCCGACGGACCGCTGGCCGAGCGTGCCGGCGAGCTCAACCGCCGCGCGGCCGAGCTTGCGCGGGAGGCCGTCGGCCCCGACATCCTCGTGGCGGGATCGCTCGGCCCCACCGGGCAGCTGTGCGAGCCGCTCGGCCCGCTCTCGCACGACGAGGCGGCCGATGCCTATGCCGAGCAGGCCGAGGCGCTCGCAGACGGCGGCGTCGACCTGCTCCTGCTCGAGACGATGTTCTGCCAGATCGAGGCCGGAGCCGCCATCGACGGCGTGCGCCGTGCGACCGATCTCCCGTTCGTGCTGGCATTCTCGTTCGACCGCGGCACGCGCACGATGATGGGCACGACGACTGCCGAGGTCGTCCAGCTCGCTGTCGAGCAGGGCGCCGCGGCCGTCGGCGCCAACTGCGGGACGAGCCTCGAGAACATGTCGGCGATCGTCGCCGAGCTGACCGCCCTTGCTCCCGGCCTGCCGCTCTGGATCAAGCCGAATGCCGGCCTGCCCCGCATGACCGGCGACTCGGCCGTCTACGACGTCAGCCCGGACGATTTCGCGCAGGCGGCGCGCGACTACGTGGCGGCGGGCGCGCGAGTCGTGGGCGGCTGCTGCGGGTCGACGCCCGAGCACGTGCGCGCGATCGCGGAGGCCATCAGGCGCCCGTGAGCGCTGCGGCGAAGGCGTCCCTGGCCTTCTCGCCGAAGAGCACGAAGCGCACGAGCTCGATGTCCGGCGCATCGCGCAGCGCCGCGCGCACGCTCGTGACAGCGACCTCCGCGGCCTGATCGGCCGGGTAGCCGTAGACACCCGTGGAGATCGCGGGAAACGAGACCGTCCTGCAACCGAGCCCGCCGGCCACCTCGAGCGAGCGGCGGTGGCACGAGGCCAGCAGCGCCGGCTCGCCGCGGTCGCCGCCCCGCCAGACGGGGCCGACCGTGTGCACGACGTGCCGCGCCGGCAGGCGCCCCGCCGTCGTCGCCTTGGCATCCCCGGTCGCGCACCCGCCCAGCAGGCGGCACTCCTCGAGGATCGCGGGCCCGCCCGCGCGGTGGATTGCCCCGTCGACCCCGCCTCCGCCGAGCAGCGACTCGTTGGCGGCATTGACGATTGCGTCGACCACCTGCTCCGTGATGTCGCCGAGCGTGATCTCGATGCGTCCGGCCATCGTCCGGTCAGCATAGATTTTGCGGATGCGACTTCGCCGATCCTGCCTCGCCGTGCCCGGTTCGAACCCCAAGATGCTCGTGAAGGCGGCGTCGCTCCCGGCCGACATGGTGTTCATCGACCTCGAGGACGCCGTCGCTCCGCTGGAGAAGAACGACGCGACCCGCCAGAACGTGGTCGACGCGCTCACGGGTCACGAATGGACGGCGCCGACCCGTGTGGTCCGCGTGAACGGGATCGACACCACGTGGTGCTTCCGCGACATCCTGTACGTCGTCGCGGGCGCGCGGGAATCGCTCGACTGCATCATGCTCCCGAAGGTTCAGGGACCCGATCACGTGGCCTTCGCGCACCACCTGCTGACGCAGCTCGAGGGCGAGCTCGGGATGCAGAAGCGCATCGGCCTCGAGGTGCAGATCGAGAGCGCGCGGGGCGCGGAGAACCTGCCCGCGATCGCAGACGCGTCGGATCGCATCGAGACGATCATCTTCGGGCCTGGCGACTACGCGGCCGACCTCGGCATCCCGCAGCTCAGCGTGGGCGCGGTCGACGAGATCTACCCCGGCGACCAGTGGCATTACATCCTCTCGCGCATCGTCATCACCGCGCGGGCGCGGGGCCTGCAGGCCATCGACGGGCCCTATGCCGCGATCCGCAACCTCAACGGCTTCCGCCAGGTCGCCGAGCGCTCGGTCCGCCTCGGCTGCGACGGCAAGTGGGCGCTGCACCCCGACCAGATCGGGATCCTGAACGAGGTGTACCGCCCCTCGCAGGAGCAGTTCGAGCGGGCCGAGGCGCTGCTCGCGGCCTATCGCGAGGCGACGGAGGGCGATCGCCGCGGGGCGGTCATGTGGGAAGGCGAGATGATCGACGAGGCCTCGCGCAAGATGGCCGAGCAGATCGCCGCGCGCGGTCGCGCGTCGGGCATGGACTAGGAGCCGCGTCGCTCTAGGCGGGCCCGGCGCGGCGGGCCGCAACCCGCGTGGCCAGCGAGACGCACACGATCCAGATGGCTGCCGCCACCGAGACGTGGGCAAGGACGACCCACCACGGCAGCTGGTTGTGCCACTGGTACTCGCCGATGAAGGCCTGAAGCGGCACGAGCACCAGCAGGGCGAGCGCGAGGCCACGCCAGCGATCGGGCCGCCAGGAGCCGTACTGCAGCACCGCCAGGAAGACCGTCGCGACGATCACGAACGTGGTGGCGACGCGAACGTGGACGTAGGTCGCGTCGAGCAGGTTGCCCATGCGGCGGATGTCGGGGCCGCCGGCGTGCGGGCCGGCGGCCGTCGAGAACGTCCCGCTGACGATCAGGGCGAAGGCGGTCACGACGCTGGCGTATGCGAGCCATGCCAGCCTCCGCGGAACCGGTGTGGCGCTCCCGGCGGACAGCCGCGCGAGCAGGACTGCGGCGAGGCCGGTCGCCGTGACCGCCACGAGGAAGTGGCTCATCACGAGCAGCGGGTTGAGATCGAAGAGCACGGTCACGGCGCCGAGCGGGATCTGGCCGAACGTGAGCAGCGCGACGCCGCCGGCGAGGCGGCGCGCGGTGCGGTCGGCAACGCGCCGGGCCGAGAGGTAGGTCAGAAGCGCGGCGAGGATGCCGGCCAGGGCGATCGCGCGGTTGGAGAACTCGATGACGGGGTGGTAGTTGAAGGGCGGCACGGGCTGCCCCTTGCAGAGCGGCCAGTCCGGGCAGCCCAGGCCCGACCCGGTGAGGCGCACGAATGCGCCCGAGGCGATGTTGAGGAACATCGCGAGCACGAGCAGCTGCGCCAGGCGCTCGAACGCGCGTGCGTCCTGGGCGATCACGCGGTGCCGCGCGCGCTGCGCGAACCCCGCCGCTCCGGCCAGCGCCGACATCAGGCGGGCGCGATGACCTTGGCCTCGCCGTCGACGACCAGCACGTCGCCCACGAATGCTCGCGTGGAGAGCCGCGTGCCTCGCCGCTCGGCGTCGTAGTCGAGCACCTCGACCTCGACGCGGACGACGTCCCCCGGCCGCACCGGCGCACGGAACTTGAGCGTCTGCGAGAGGTAGATCGAGCCGTGGCCGGGAAGCGTGTTGCCGATCACCGCGGAGATGAACGCCGCCGAGACCATGCCGTGCGCGATGCGCCCGCCGAACGGCGTCGCCCGGCCGAACTCGTCGTCGAAGTGCAACGGGTTGCGGTCGGTCGAGGCCTCTCCGAAGAGCTCGATCGTGCGGTCGTCGACCGGGAACTCCTGCACGACGCGTTGTCCGACCTCGATCGCCATGCCGCCAGGCTACTGCGCCCTGGGGGATACTGCAGCTGATGGCCGTTGCTCTCGACCAACTCGCCCGGCCGGTGCGCGACCTGCGCATCTCGGTCACCGACCGCTGCAACTTCCGCTGCGTGTACTGCATGCCCAAGGAGGTCTTCGGCAAGCAGTTCGAGTTCCTGCGGCGTGAGCAGCTGCTGACGTTCGAGGAGATCGAGCGCCTCACGCGCACGTTCGCGGCGATGGGCGTGGAGAAGCTCCGCATCACCGGCGGCGAGCCGCTCGTGCGCCGGGGGGTCGATGACCTGATCGCTCGCCTCGCGCCGCTGCCCGGTATCGACGACGTGACGCTCACGACCAACGGCGCGCTCCTGGCGCGCATGGCGCCCCGGCTGGCCGACGCGGGCCTGAACCGCGTCACGGTGTCGCTCGACTCGCTCGACGACGGCACCTTCCGCGCGATGAACGATGTCGACTTCCCGGTTGCCGACGTGCTCGAGGGCATCGAGGTCGCGCTCGCGACCGGCCTCACGCCCGTCAAGGTCAACATGGTGGTCAAGCGGGGCATGAACGACGACGGCGTGCTCGCCATGGCCGAGCACTTCCGCGGCACCGGCGTCATCCTGCGCTTCATCGAGTACATGGACGTCGGCGCGACCAACGGCTGGCGCCTGGACGACGTCGTGCCCTCGGCCGAGATCGTGGGCGCGATCGACGCGCGCTGGCCGCTCGAGCCCGTCGATCCGTCCTATCGCGGCGAGGTCGCCGCGCGCTACCGCTACCGCGACGGCAAGGGCGAGATCGGCCTGATCTCGTCGGTCACCCAGCCGTTCTGCCACGACTGCACGCGCGCCCGGCTGTCGGCCGAGGGCAAGCTCTACACCTGTCTGTTCGCGAGCCGCGGCCACGACCTGCGCGCCCTGGTTCGCGACGCGTCGATCTCGGACGCCGACCTCGACGAGCGGCTGCGCGGGCTCTGGCGCATGCGCGCCGACCGCTACTCGGAGCTGCGCACCCAGGGCACGCCCGTCGACCTGCCCAAGGTCGAGATGTCGCACATCGGCGGCTAGCGACGCCGGTCGTCGCTCGCCCGCGCGAGGAGCAGCTCCATGCGAACCCGCTCGCGGCGCGTCCCCTCGCCGACGGGCGCCGCGGGCGCGTCCGGACGCCGCTCGAGTGGAACGACCGCGGCGACGCGAGCCCACTCGCTGCGCCGGGTGGCAGCGGCGATGGAGCGGGGCGAGGGGTTCACCAGGGCCATGGCGGCAACGTACGCAAGGGCGAGGCATAAGTGAAATCGTCTTGTGTGATGCGAACGATAAACTTGATCTATGGCTAGCTTCACCGGCCTCGAGAGCTTCCTGACCGTCGCCCGAACGGGCAACCTGACGGAGGCCGCGCGTGAGCTGCATGTCACCCAACCGGGCCTGACGGCGCGCCTGCAACGCCTCGAGGCGGAGCTCGGGGCGGAACTGCTCGTGCGCCTGCCGCGCGGCGTGCGGCTGACGGAGGCCGGGCGTGCGTTGCTGCCCTATGCCGAGCGGGCGCTCGAGAGCCTCGACCAGGGCACGGCGGCGGTGCGCGACCTGGTGCGCGGTACGGGCGGGCGCATCGAGATCGGTGCGGCACCCGCGGTCAGCACCTACGTGCTGCCGCGCGCGCTGCAGCGCTTTGCGAGCGAGCATCCTGCGGTCGCGCTGGGCGTGCGCACCGGCCACTCCGAGGAGCTGCTCTCGCTGGTGCTCGCCGAGCAGGTGCAGATCGCGATCGTGCGCACGCTGCGCCACCCCGAGATCGAGAGCACGCCCCTGTATGAGGACGAGGTCGTGCTGGCCACCCACCCGGCCCACGCCTTCGCAGGCGATCACGCGGTGCGCGTGGAGCAACTCGGCGACCAGCCCCTGATCCTGTTCGACCCCTCGTCGAGCTACCACGAGCTGACGAGCGCGATGTACCGCGCGGCCGGGGTCGCACCGCGCGGCGTGATGGTGCTGGACTCCATCGACGCCGCCAAGCGCATGGTGCAGCTCGGGCTGGGCATCGCCCTGCTCCCTCGCAGTGCCCTGAGAGAGGAGCTCGACGACGGCTCCCTGGCCGCCATCACCGTGGTCTCGACGGCCCCCGTCCGCCGCCAGATCGTGGCAATCCGCCGGCGCGACTCCGGCGACCTGGGCCCCGCGCTCGCAGCGCTGGTGCGCTGCGTCCAGGACGTCGCCGCGATCTAGCGAGCAGGTCGGGGCCAGAGCAGAGCAGGTTGGGGTCAGACCCGCGCTGCTCGGGTCAGACCCCGTTCATGTCGCGTCCAGGGAGCCGCCGCCGTCTGAATGCATCGGGGTCAGGCGGGCCGGTACTCGCCGAACTCCTCGCGCATCGCGCCGCAGATCTCGCCCAGGGTCGCGTGGGCGCGCACGGCGGCCACGATTGCCGGGAGCGCGTTCACCTCGGACCGGGCGCAGTCGTCGCGCAGAGCGCGGAGCGCAGTCTCGACGCTTCCGGCGCTGCGGCGGGAGCGCACCGCTTCGAGACGGGCGATCTGGCCACCGGCGAGCTCGGGATCGACCTGGAAGGACGCCGGCTCGGGGTCGTCGCCCTCGCGGTGGCGATTCACACCCACGACGACGCGCTCGCCCGACTCCAGCGCCATTTCCGCCCGGTAGGCCTCCTCGTCGATGGCCCGTTGGTAGAAGCCGCTCTCGACCGCTGCCACCGCCCCGCCGATGCGCTCGACCTCGGCCAGCAGCTCGCGGGCTCCGGCCTCCAGCTCGTCCGTCAGCGCCTCGACGTACCAGGAGCCTCCGAGCGGATCGGCCGTGTCGGTCACGCCGATCTCCTCGGCGAGGATCTGCTGGGTGCGCACCGCGAGGGTCTGCGCGTGCTCGGTCGGGATCGCGATCGCCTCGTCGTAGCAGGACAGCGCGAGCGACTGCACGCCGCCGAGCACTGCGGCCAGGGCCTGGAGGGCAGCACGCACGATGTTGTTCTCGGGCTGCTGCAGCGTCAGCGTCGAGCCGCCGGTCTGTGTGTGCGTGCGCAACTGCAACGAGCGCGGGTCCATGGCGCCGAAGCGGTCGCGCATGAGCTCCGCCCACATGCGCCGCAGGGCGCGGTACTTCGCGATCTCCTCGAAGAAGTTCGTGTGCGTGTTGAAGATCCAGGAGAGCCGCGGTGCGAAGTCGTCGACGGCCACGCCGCGCTCGAGCACGGCTTCGACGTAGGCGATCGCGTTGGCGAGCGCGAACGCCATCTCCTGGACGGCCGTCGAGCCCGCCTCGCGCATGTGGTAGCCCGAGAGCGAGATGGCGTTGAAGCGCGGAGCCTCGCTTGCGCACCAGGCCACGAGGTCGGCCGCGAGCCGCAGGCTGGGCCGCGGCGGATAGATGTAGGTGCCGCGCGCGACGTACTCCTTGAGCACGTCGTTCTGCGCGGTGCCGCGAACCGAGCCGGCCGCGACTCCCTGTTGCTCGGCCGCGACCACGTACATCGCGACCAGCACCGGTGCCGGAGCGTTGATGGTCATCGACGTCGAGACCGCGTCCAGCGGGATACCGTCGAAGAGGGCGACGACGTCGTCGAGCGAGTCGATCGCAACACCGACGCGCCCGACCTCCCCCAGGGAGCGCGGGTCGTCCGAGTCGAGCCCCATCTGCGTCGGCAGGTCGAACGCCACCGACAGGCCCGGCTGCCCCTGGGCGAGCAGGAAGCGGAAGCGCTCGTTGGCCTCCTGCGCCGTGCCGTAGCCGGCGTACTGCCGGATCGTCCAGGGGCGCGTGCGGTAGCCGTCTGCGCGCAGGCCGCGCGTGAACGGAAAGGCGCCCGGCGACCCGATGCGCGCGAGATCGCCCTCGGCCTCGGGCCCGTAGACGGGCTTGACCTCGATGCCCGACGTCGTACGGCGCACGTCGCTCACGCCTCGGCGCCGACGAGCACGACCATCTTCCCGAGGTGCGCGTTCTCGCGCATCATCTGGTGCGGCTCCGGGCACTCCTCGAACGGGAACGTGCGCGACAGCACGGGCAGGATCTTGCGCTGGTCGATCAGCTGGTTCGCGCGGTAGGCCTGGTAGGCATTCGCGAAGTGCGAGCCGATGATCGTCTTCTGCCGCATCCAGAGGTAGCGCACGTCGAACGTGAGCGAGAAGCCGGACGTCGCGCCACAGGTCACGATCTTGCCGAACGTGCGGCACACGAAGACGCTCGTGAAGAACGTCGCCGAGCCGACGTGCTCGAAGACGATGTCGCAGTCGACGCCACCCGTTGCCTCGCGCACGGCCTTGCCGAAGCGCTTCACCTCGTCCAGGTTGGGCTGGCCGTCGTCATCGGTGAGCGCGTAGTCGCGGCGGTTGATCACCGCGTGCGCTCCCAGGCGTCGCACGAGGTCGGCCTTGTCCTCGCTCGAGACGACCGCGATCGCATTGGCGCCGTAGAGCCGGCAGAGCTGGATCGCCATCGAGCCGAGCCCGCCCCCGGCTCCCCAGACGAGCACGTTGTGACCCGCCTCGAGGGCCGCCTGGTCGACCAGCATCCGGTAGGCGGTGAAGTAGACCAGACCGTAGGACGCGGCCTCCGCCCAGGTCAGATGCGCGGGCTTCGGCAGCAGCTGCTGCGCCTGCACGAGGCAGTAGTCGGCGAACGAGCCCCAGTTGGACTCGTAGGCCCAGATCCTCTGCTGGGAGCAGGCCATCGGATCGAGTCCGTTGCACTCAGGGCATTCGCCGCAACTCTGATTGCAGTGCACGACGACCTCGTCGCCGATCTTCCAGCGCGTGACGCCGGCCCCGACCGCCGCGACGATGCCCGAGGCGTCGGAGCCTCCGATGTGGAAGTCGTCGCCCGTGTAGCGGAAGACCTCCACGGGCTGGCCGAGGCAGGCCCAGACGTTGTTGTAGTTCACGCCCGCGGCCATGACCTGCACGACGACCTCGCCCGGCCCGGCCACCGGAGTCGGCACGGTCTCGAGCTGCATCGCGTCGCGCGGCTCGCCCAGCCGATCCGGCCGGATCACCCAGGCGCGCATGCTCGCCGGCACCTGCGTCATGGCCCTAGCTCGCCCGCTTGCGAGCCGGAATGCCCTGCATCACGAGCTGCCCGCAGGCCGCCTCGATGCCCCGGCCGCGCGAGACGCGGTAGGACGTACCGAGCCCGCCCCGCTCCAGCTCCCCGCGGAAGCGCCGCACGGAAGCGTCGTCGGCCGCGACGTACTCCGAGCCCGTCGGGTTGTAGGCGATCAGGTTGACGTGGAACGCGCCCGGACCGCCGCGTCGCAGCAGCGAGACGAGCTGCCGCGCCTGCGCGCTCGAGTCGTTGACGCCGGCGAGCAGCAGATACTCGATGAAGACCCGCCGGCGTGTGCGGTCGCGGTAGCGCTTGCAGGCCGCCATCAGCTCGGCGATCGGGTAGCGCTTCGTCACGGGCATGAGCTTCTGGCGCAGCTCGTCGTCGGCGGCGTGCAGGGAGAGCGCGAGCTTGATCTGCAGCGGCTCCTCCGCCAGCCGGTCGATGCCGGGGATCCACCCGGCGGTCGAGATCGCGATCTGCCGCGCGCCCAGGCCGAATGCCTCGGGCCCGTTGATCAGGCGGATCGCCGCAAGCACGTTGTCGTAGTTGTGGAAGGGCTCGCCCATGCCCATCATGACCACGTTCGAGACGCGCGCGTCCTGCTCGTCGCGCAGCAGCCGGGCCAGCCGCAGCAGCTGCTCGCTGATCTCCTCGGGCTCGAGGTTGCGGCCCAGTCCCATGCGCCCGGTGGCGCAGAACGTGCAGGCCAGCGCGCAGCCGGACTGCGAGGAGAGGCAGACCGTGCGGCGGTCGCCGTGGCGCATCGCGACGGCCTCGAGCGGGTAGCCGTCGTGGGTGCGCAGCTGCAGCTTGATCGTCCCGTCGTCGGCGCGCTGGGCATCCTCCTCGCGCAGCGTGCGCAGCGGGGCGTCGCGCTCCAGGCGCTCGCGCAACGGCCGCGGCAGGGCGGTGACCTCGTCCCAGCGCTCGGCGAGCTCTGCGTAGACGGCGTGCGTCAGCTGCCGTGCCCTGTAGGCCGGAGCGCGCTCCTGCTCGAGCACGCCGAGTGCGGTCGCGAGCGTCATGGCGACGGCGCCGGCGCCGATGCCAGAAGCTCCGCCGCGGTCGGCGCGGGCACGCCGAGCGCCACGAGGCCCGTATCGAACGGGGCGCCGCTCGCGACGGCCAGCACTTCCGGCGTCTCCAGGCCGGAGGCCGAGGAGATGTCGGTGGATCCGAGCTCGGAGGCGGCCACCGGAGGCTGTGGCAGCACTGCGGGGATCGCAGCGAACGGATTGCGGTGACCCTGCCAGGCCTGCAGGTAGTCCCACGGCGGGAGCGCCCACTGACCGCCCGGGTGGATCTCGAAGTGCAGGTGCGTCGGGCCGCCCTGCGCGTCGCCCGTGTTGCCCACGAAGCCGATCACATCGCCCGCGTTGACGTGGGCGTCGTTCTTCGCGATCGGCGAATAGGCCGAGAGGTGCGCGTAGTAGAACCAGTTGCCGTGCGTGTCCTCGACCCAGAGACGCCAGCCCCCCAGGCGGTTCCAGCCCACGTTGTGCAGCACGCCGGACTGCACGGCCACGAGTGGCGTGCCCTCGGGTGCGAACAGGTCGCTGCCCTCGTGGAAGCCCGTGTCCGCACGGAAGTTGCCGAAGTCGTGGCCGTAGTGGGCACCGCCGGCGACCGGGAAGACGTACCCGGGTGAGGTCAGCTGCTGCTGGGTGGACGGGGAGACGGGCGGCGTGAGCGTGAACCCGCCTGGCGGGGGCGCCTCGATGCCGGTCGGAGTGACGCCGTCACCCGAGTCGGTCGGCGTGCCGTCGCTGGCGGGCACGGGGACGACCGGCGCGCCGAACAGGCCCGGATTCGTCTCGGCCGCCCCGCCACGGGCGAGCGAGGTATCGGGCACGGCGGCCGTCGCGGCGGTCTTGTCCGCGGGAGCGGTTGCTCCGCCACTGGCCCTCGCGGCGGCGTCGGAGTAGCCGAGCAGGATCTCCGTGCCCGCCGGGAGGTTGTGCCAGTCGCTCGAGAGGTGGATGTGGAGCGCCACCTCGGAACCGCGGTAGGCCCCGTCGGAGCGCACGATCCGGCGCTCGTCGACCGCACCCCAGCCGATGTCGGGAATCGCGAATTGACCGCCCGGGGCCACCGAGACGGCCGCACCGGCGACGACGAGATCGGTGACGCTGCCTCCGAACGACCCCGTGGCCGGAGCGTCGCGGCCGTCGGCGTAGGTGCGCGAGGCGATGGCATTCGCCGTGACGACGCCGCCCAGCAGGGTGACGCCGGTGAGGTCGCTGTGGCCGTAGGCACGGTCGCCGGTGAGCGCCGAGCCCGCCGTGTAGGACTGGATCGCGACGAGATCGCGGTACGTGTACGAGCCCGCCGGCGAGGTGAGGGTGCCGCTCGACTGCGCACCCGGCACGTTGATCAGGACCGCGTAGGCCGATGCGGTCGTGCGCTCGGCCGTGCCCGAGCCCGGAGCCACGCCGACGGCAAGCGCGGCCACGCCCGCGACCGCGAGCAGCAGGACGCACAGCGCCCGCGCGCGAATCGCCCGGAGACCAGACACCGGGCAAGGATAGCCGGACGGTGTGTCCCGAGGCCCCCGAGGCCGACGCCCGTTCGGGCGCTTGGGTATCGTCAGGCGACGCGCCGATGGGCCCGAGCGGAGGAATGCACATGGACGAACAGCGGCAGGCCATCGAGGCACTGCTCGAGGAGCGGCGGCTCTTTCCACCGCCGGCGGAGTTCAAGGCGCGCGCCCGTGTCTCCGACGAGTCCCTGTACGCGGAGGCCGAGGCCGATCCGGTGGGCTTCTGGATGTCGCGGGCGCTCGACGAGCTCACCTGGTACCGCGAGCCGACCGAGGGGCTCGACGACTCCAACCCGCCCTTCTTCAAGTGGTTCGCCGACGGCGAGCTGAACGCGTCCGTGAACTGCCTGGATCGCCACCTCGCGGCCGGCGGCGGCGACAAGACCGCGTACATCTGGATCGGCGAGCCGGGCGACGAGCGCGTGATCAGCTACCAGGAGCTGCACGACGAGGTCAACCGCCTCGCCAACGTGCTGCGCGGCTTCGGCGTCGTCAGGGGCGATCGCGTGGCGATCTACCTCGGCATGGTGCCCGAGTTGCCCATGGCCCTTCTGGCCTGCGCGCGCATCGGCGCGGCGCACTCGGTGGTCTTCGGCGGCTTCTCGGCGCAATCGCTCGCGGGTCGCATCAACGACGCCCAGTGCAAGGTGCTGATCACCGCGGACGGCGGCTGGCGCAAGGGCGGCATCGTGCCGCTCAAGGAGGCCGCCGACGAAGCGCTGGCCGACTGCCCGTCAATCGAGCACGTGCTCGTGGTGCGCCGCACCGAGCACGAGGTCGGCTGGGCCGAGGGCCGGGATCACTGGTACCACGACGTCGTGCCGGCGGCCGACGACTGGTGCGAGCCCGAGCGCATGAACGCCGAGGACATGCTCTTCCTGCTCTACACCTCCGGCACCACGGCCAAGCCGAAGGGGATCCTGCATACGACCGCGGGCTACCTGCTCGGCACGAAGGTGACCCACGAGCTCGTGTTCGACATCCGTGACGACGACGTGTACTGGTGCACGGCCGACATCGGCTGGGTGACCGGGCACTCCTACATCGTCTACGGGCCGCTGCAGAACCACACGACGGGCGTGATCTACGAGGGCGCTCCCGAGCATCCGTCGTGGAGCCGGCACTGGGAGATCGTGCAGAAGCACAAGGTCACGATCTACTACACGGCGCCGACTGCGATCCGCGCGCTCGTGGGCGCGGGCGACGGCCATCTCGAGGGCTACGACCTCTCCAGCCTGCGGCTGCTCGGCACGGTCGGCGAGCCGATCAACCCCGAGGCCTGGATGTGGTACCACGACCGTGTCGGCGGCGGCCGCTGCCCGATCGTCGACACGTGGTGGCAGACCGAGACCGGCTCGATCCTGATCGCGCCGCTGCCGGGCGTGATCGCCACGAAGCCCGGATCGGCCACCGTCCCGCTGCCCGGCATCGTGGCCGAGATCGTCAACGAGCGCGGCGACACCGAACCGCGCGGCGGCGGCGGCTACCTCGTGCTCAAGCGGCCGTGGCCTTCGATGCTGCGGACGTTCTACGGCGAGGACGACCGCTACGTCGAGACCTACTGGTCGCGCTTCGGGCCCCGCGTCTACTTCACCGGCGACGGGGCGAAGACCGACGAGGACGGCTACTTCTGGCTGCTCGGCCGGGTCGACGACGTGATCAACGTGGCCGGGCACCGCATCTCGACGACCGAGGTCGAGTCGGCGCTCGTCTCGCACCCGGCCGTGGCCGAGGCCGCCGTGATCGGCGCCCACGACCCGGTCAAGGGGGAGGGCATCGCGGCCTTCGTGATCACGATCGGCGGCGTCGGGGGCGATGACCTGCGGAGCGAGCTGCGCGAGCACGTGGCCACGTCGATCGGCAAGATCGCGCGGCCCTCGCTGCTGCTCTTCACGCCCGACCTGCCGAAGACGCGCAGCGGCAAGATCATGCGCCGCCTGCTCAAGGACATCGCCGAGGGCAGGGAGCTCGGCGACGCCACGACACTGCGCGATCCCGCCATCGTCCAGGCGATCAAACAGAGCGCGGACTCACAACTCGGCCGGACGTAGGAGTCAGCCGGGCACGAGCACGTCGCCTGCGAAGAGCGGTGTCTCGTCGTCGACCGGGACGGCGGACGCCCGCTGCGGTACGACGTCGGCCAGCAGCAGGCGCCGTGCGCGGCCAACGGTCGAGGCACGCAGCTCGCGCGGGCCGGCGAGGTCGCCCGTGACGGTCACGAGCGGCTGTGGCGCCGCGAGCGCGCCGTCGTAGGCGGCCACGTCGTCGAAGCTCGAGAACGAGGCGAGCGTAGGGTCGAAGGCCGCGATGTCGTCCACGACGAGCAGCTCGAACGGCTCCACGGCACGCGCCCCGGCGCGCTCGCCGAGCGCGGCGGCGCGGCGCTCCCCGTCGGCCACGAGCGCGGCTGCGAGAAACGCGAGCTCGGTGCGATAGACGGCGAAGAGCGGCTGGGGCAGGGCGTTCGCGAGCGGCACGACTGCGGGGGACTCGCCGAGCGCGCCGAGCAGCGCCGCGAGCACGGCGGGATGGGCGAGGGGAGCGTCGACAGCGCAGACCGCGGCGGCCTCCGCGCGAGGGCCCGCGGCGGCGAGCCCGGAGGCGAGACCCGCGAGGGGTCCGAGGCCGGGCTCGGGATCGCGCACGATCTGGACCCACAAGGGCAACGGGGGCAGTTCCTGCTCGGGTGCGCAGACAACGATCACGGGTGGTTCGGCGACGCGCGCCAGCAGGCCCGCGGCGCGACGGGCCAGCGTGGAGCCGTGCCAGGGCAGGCTCGCCTTGTCGCGGCCCATGCGCTGCGAGCGACCACCGGCCAGCAGGATTCCAGCGACGCCCTCCATTCGCGGGCTATTGTCGCCGCATGCGCGCAACGGACCTGCCGGGCGGTGTCGTCCGTAGGGACGACATGGGGGTCTCGCACGCGGTCGACGGCAGCGCCGCAGTCGCCCCTGCTCAACGCTCGCGCAGCGAGCGAGCGCTCGTCCAGTCCGCACAGCGGGGCGACCCTGGTGCCGTCGAAGAGCTCTACCGGCGCCACTGGCGACAGGCCTACCGCGCGGCCTATCTCGTCACCCGCGATGCGCACGCGGCCGAGGACATCGCCCAGGAGGCGTTCCTGCAGGCCATCCGCGTGCTCGACCGGTTCGATCGCGCGCGCCCCTTCGCGCCGTGGCTGCACCGCATCGTCACCAACCGCGCGCTCGACTGGGCGCGCGCCCACGCGTTGCGGCGGCCCGCCGAAGCCGCGCACGAGGCCGTCGCGCCCGAGGCGCGCAGTGACCTGTCCGACGACCTCGCCGAGGCGATCGGCCGGCTCGCGCCCGATGCGCGCGCCGTGATCGTCCTGCGCTACCTGCTGGAGCACACTCCGGGCGAGATCGCCGAGATGCTCGACCTCCCGCGCGGCACGGTCAACTCGCGCCTCCGCCGCGCACTCGACGAGCTCGCCGGCGAGGTCGGCACGTGAACACGCGCGAGCATGCATTCAAGGCCCGCCTCCAGGGCTTCGAGGCGCCGGGAGAGATCGAGGCCGGTGAGCGCGGCCGCCGTCTCGTGCTCGCGGCCTTCGCCGAGCGCACCCCCGTGCGCAGGCGGCGCGCCCGACTTCCGCGGATCGTCTGGCCGGTGCTGGCGGCGCTGCTCGCGGCGGGCGCCGTCGCGGTGGCCGGCTATCTGCACACCGGGAGCTCTCCGCGCCAGGAGCACGCGCCGTTCGGCGTGCGGGTGCAGGACGGGGTTGTGCTCTCCCTCGGGCGCGGGGTCGCCTCGACCGTCAACGCCCGCGGGCGCGTGCGCGCCCTCGGCCCTGCGAGTGACGGCGACCTCTCGCCGCACGCGCGCAATGCCGTGCTCGCCTCGGGCTCGGCGCTCGTCGCCGTCAGCGTCGCCGACGGTCAGGTGCGCTGGCGCGTGCCGGCGAGCGGACCCGTCTCCCTGCCTCGCTGGTCGCTCGAGCGCACCGTTCCGCCCTGCTGCCGGGTGGCGTATCTCGCCGGCGGGGCGCTCTACGCGGTCGGCGGTGACGGCCGCGGCGCGCACGTCGTAGCGGCCCGCGCGCTCGCCGTCGCGCCTGCCTGGCGCCCTCTCGGAGACGGGCACGAGCTCGCATTCGCCGCACCGGGCGGGATCCGCGTGGTTGCCGCCGACAGCCGCAGGCCGATCTGGGGCGTGCGCGGGCCTGCTCTCCCGCTCGCGCTCAGCTGGCGTGCCGACGGCGGGGCACTCGCGGTCCTGGACGCGTCCGGCGCCACGCTCTACAGCGCGACCGGCAAGCGCCTGCAGCGGCTTGGCGCGCACGGCACCGTGCTGGCCGGCGGCTTCACGCCTGCCGGCAACCGGCTCGTCGTGCTGCGACGCGACACGACAGGCCGCATCAGCCTGCTCGTGCGCGGAGCGAGTGGCCCGCTTCGCGCCGTTCGCCATCTGACGGTGACGGCAGCCGGTGACCTGCGGCTCTCGCCCGACGGCCGCCGTGCGCTGATCGCGAGTCGCGAGGGCGACGAATGGCTCGAGATCCGCCTCAGCGACGGCCGCTTGCGCAGCCTGCGAGACGTCGGGCAGCGGCTGCGGGCGGGATTTGCGCCGCGCCTGCTCGCCTGGGCCGGCTGAGGCCGGATCAGGGCGCTGCCGGCAGCACGACCACGGGCTCGCCCGGCGTTCCGAGCAGGCTCTCGACCGCGAACTTGCTCTCACCGAGTCTCTCGACACGAGCCCCGAGAGCCTCGAGGAAGGCGTCAGGCGGCTCCAGGAAGTCCACGGCGGCCGTGCGGTAGTGCATCGGGACGACGAGGCGCGGGCGCAGCGCCCGCACGACGGCGGCCGCGCGCTCGCCACCGACGGTGGGCCCGTCGCCGACCGGCAGGAAGAGGACGTCGATCTCGCCGATCGCCGCCTCCTGCTCGGGCCGCAGCGCCGCCTGGCCGAAGTCGCCGAGGTGACAGAGGCGCAATCCGTCCAGCGTGAAGCGAAAGATGGTGTTCGGACCGCGTTGCGTGCCCGCGACGTCATCGTGCTCGGAGGCGACGGCGACGATCTCGCCCAGTGGCGAGTCGTGCGTCCCGGCGGTCGCGCGCAGCACCGGCGGGGAGCCGCTCACGACCTCGGCGCCGTTGTGATCGCCGTGCTCGTGCGTGATCAGCAGGAGATCGGCCTGCACGCCCGCGATCGGCGGATAGGCGAAGCGCAGGCCGCGCTCGGCGAGGCGCGCGACGCCGCTGCCGAAGGGGTCGATGAAGACGCTCCGCTCGCCCTGGATCAGGAACGCCGACTGGCCGTACCAGCGGATCAGCACGGAATCCTCCTCGTCCGATGTGTCATGTGCGCCGGCCCATGCGCCGCTCGCGCAACACGCGCATGGCGTCCTCGGAGAGCGGCGGCTCGCTCTGGGGTGTCGCCGCTCCGGCTCGCAGACCGTCGAGCAGCACGTGCAGGTGCCGCGCCCAGACGTTCGATCCGGTCTCCGACGAGGCTTCGGTCAGCGGGGCGAAGGACCACAGTAGGACGGCCAGATCGGCGAATCCGAAGTCGGCGCGGAGCTCGCCCTGGGCATGCGCGCGCTCGAGCACCTGCTCGAACAGGTCGCGCAACCGCACCCGCGCGCTCTCCACCCGCTCCGCTCCGGGCGCGGAGCGCCAGAGCACGTCCTTGAGCATGCGGTCTTCCGACTGCAGCCTCAGCATCGCCTCGAGGAAACCCGTGAACGCGAACCACGCATCGGGCTCCGCTGCGGCCGTCTCGGCGATCGCGACGAAGTCGCCGATGCGGCGCTCGAAGACGGCCTCGATCAGGGCATCGCGCGTCGCGAAGTGGCGGTAGAGGGTTCCGATGCCCACGCCGGCGCGGCGTGCGATCTCCTCGAGCGAGCCGTCGACGCCGCGCTCGGCGAACACCTCGCGCGCGGTCGCCACGAGCAACTCGTGGTTGCGGCGCGCGTGGCTCCGCTGCCCTGTCTGCTCTCCGGCGATGCCGTTCATGCCCACAGGATACACATATCGGAGGTAAGCCTCCGGTTTCTGCTACTGTGTGCTCATGGCGATCGACGAAGGACGACAGGTCAGCGACGGGGCGGCACCGCGCGACGACGGCGCGCCGCTCGCGGGCCGCGCCCTGGCGACCGTCTTCGCCGCGCTCATGCTCGGTATGTTCCTGGCCGCGCTCGACCAGACGATCGTCTCGACGGCGCTGCCCACGATCGTCGGCGACCTCGGTGGCCTCAACCACCTCTCGTGGGTCGTGACCTCGTACCTGCTGGCCTCGACGGTCTCGACGCCGATCTACGGAAAGCTCGGAGACATGTACGGCCGCAAGCCCGTGTTCCTGGCGGCGATCATCATCTTCCTCGTCGGCTCGATGCTCGCGGGACTCAGTCAGTCCATGGACCAGCTGATCGCATTCCGCTTCCTGCAGGGCGCCGGCGCCGGTGGCCTGATGGTGAGCGCGCAGGCGATCATCGCCGACATCGTCCCGCCGCGTCAGCGCGGCCGCTACATGGGCCTGATCGGCTCGGTCTTCGCCGTCGCCTCGGTCGCCGGCCCGCTGCTCGGCGGCTTCTTCGTCGACCAGATCTCCTGGCGCTGGGTCTTCTACGTGAACCTGCCCATCGGCGTGCTGGCGATCCTGATCGTGATCTTCAAGTTGCACCTGCACACGCCGCAGACGCGCCATCGCATCGACTACATCGGCGCGACCCTGCTCACGGGCGGCGTCGGCGCGCTGATCCTGCTCACGACCTGGGGCGGTACCGAGTACGCCTGGGGATCCCCGCTGATCGTGGGGCTCGGCATCGCCGGCGTCGTGCTGCTGGCGGCGTTCGTGTGGCAGGAGACCCGTGCCGCAGAGCCGATCGTCCCGCTCGGCCTCTTCCGCTCGAGCATCTTCAACGTCTCGAGCGCCATGGGCGCGACCATCGGCATGGCGATGTTCGGGGCGATCATCTTCATCCCGCTCTACCTGCAGCTCGTGTACGGCGTGAGCGCGACGCAGTCGGGGCTGCGCATGCTGCCCCTCATGATCGGCCTACTGGTTGCCGCCATCGCCTCGGGCCGCGCGATCAGCCGCATCGGGCGCTACAAGATCTTCCCCATCGCGGGCACCGGCACGCTCGTCGTCGGCATGTTCCTGCTCTCGCAGCTCGGCGTCGACACGGCGCCCTGGCTCGCCTCGCTCTACATGCTGATCGTCGGCGTCGGCATCGGGCTCGTCATGCAGGTGCTCGTCCTGGTGGTGCAGAACGACGCGCAGCCCGAGAACATCGGCGTCGCGACCTCCACGGCGACCTTCTTCCGCTCGATGGGCGGCTCCTTCGGCGTCGCGATCTTCGGCGCCATCTTCGCCTCGCGCCTCGCCGGCGAGCTCGCGCATTTCCCGCGCGCGGTCGTCGACCGCCTGGGCAGTGGCGTCCAGCTCAGCCCTGCGGAGGCCGATCACCTGCCGCCGGCCATCCACGCCGACTTCCTCGATGCCTTCGCGCACGCCCTGCACGGCGTGTTCCTGTGCGGCATGGCGATCGCGATCATCCCCTTCGTGCTCTCGTGGTTCCTCAAGGAGGTGCCGCTGCGCACCACGCTCGCGCGTCGCCCGAGCGAGCTGAGCGTCGAGGAGGCCACGGCCGGCGGCACGCCGCCGGAGAAGCTCATCGAGGTCTAGGCGGCCGCTAACCGCCGTCGCGCGGCACCGCGAAGGACCAGGTGCGCACGAACGCCTCCTCTGCTCCGTCGAGGACGCGCAACTCGGCGGAGATGTGGAAGCTCGTCGCGTCGCAGGTCATCTCCGTGCGCGCCTCGCTGCGGCCGTCCCAGCCGTCGGCCTCGCGTCGTACCGCCGTCACGTTGGTGCAGACGACGCGCGCCGAGAGCGGGTCGTCCTCCGTGATCTCGAAGACGGCGTCGGCCTCGAACGTGATCTCGGTGCCGGTCACCTCGTCGCGCTTGGTGCCGCCGAGATCCCAGTCGAAGCGGAGCTCGGTGCGGCCGCTGCCGAGCTCGCGCGTGATCGTGCGCGCGCCGCGCGCCGGGACCAGATCGGTCATCGGGTAGTCCGGGGGCTCCTCGGGCGGGCACAACGCGGGCGGCTCCGGAGCCGTCGCGGCGTCGTACAGCGGGAGGGAGATCGCGCTCTCCCCCGTGACCACGCCGAGGGTCACGGGCTCGGGCGAGGGCCACGCCAGCGGCCAGTATGTCGGCGAGACCGCGACGCGCAGGCGTGAGCCGGACGAGAAGCGATGGCCGATGGCGTCGAGCGGCACGCGCACCGCGACCGGCTCGCCCGGCACGAGCGGTACCACGCGGTCGTGTCCCTCGCGGTGAGTCAGGTTGAGCTGCCCGCGCGTCACGAGCAGCGAGGCGCCCCCGGGCAGCACTTCGCAGAGGCGCACGCTCACGAGCGCGAGGGGGCGGTCGCTGACCAGCGTGAGATCCGCCACGGCGTGGCCGAGCATCTCGAGCGGCGCATCCAGCGGAGGCGAGTCGAAGCACAGTGAGCGGCCGTCGTCGGCCCGCTGGTCGAACGGCAGGTCGTCGGAGTGGCCGTCTGCGCACCACGCGCCGCCGTCCAGGCCCGTCGTCTGCGCGCCTCGCATCTCCGGCACGTCGCGTTCCCCCGCTTCGGGCGCAAGCGTGCCTCCGGCGGCGAGATGCAGCCGCAGGCCGGGAGCGCGCTCGGGCGGCCAACTCCCCGCCGCCACCCAGCGTCCGGGCCGCTCCTCGTAGCGCGCGCGGGGCGGCACCGAGTCCTGCAGCCAGGCCGTCAGCATCGGCTCGGAATCCAGCCCGTTCGGCAAACCCTTGAGCCAGCGGTCGAAGAAGCGCACGCACTCGCCGAGCGACCCCACGGCAGGCGCCGGAACGCCGTGCACCGGGTCGTTGTGACCCCACGGCCCGATCAGGCCCCGCCGCGGCACGTCCAGATGCTCGAGCAGGCGCAGGACGGCGTCCGTGTAGCCGTCGGTCCAGCCGCCGATCGCCATCACCGGACAGCGGATGCGCTCGTAGTGCTCGCAGGCCGAGCCGTGCCGCCAGTAGGAGTCCCGGCGCTGATGCGCGAGCCAGTGCTCCACGAAATGCGGCGTGCGCTCGAGCCGCTCGCGCCACTGCGAGCGCCAGCCGGCGCCCGCGATCGCCGGGTCGGGCGGGAGCGCGTTCCACGACAGCATGCAATTCGCCCACTGGGCCATGTCCATCGGGATCACGAGCCCGCCGCGGTAGTGGACGTCGTCGGCGTAACGATCGTCGCTCGCGTAGATGCTGATCACCGCGCCGAGCGCCGGCGGCGTGCGCGCCGCGAGCTGCAGCCCGTTGAATCCGCTCCACGACGTCCCGACCATGCCGACCTGCCCGTCGCACCAGGGCTGCGCGGCCAGCCAGGCGATCACCTCGAGCCCGTCGAGCTGCTCCTGCTCGGAGTATTCGTCCTCGATGATCCCGTCAGAGTTGCCCGTGCCGCGGATGTCGACGCGGGCGCAGCCATAGCCGTGCCCGGCGAACCAGGTCATCTGCTGGTGGTCGCCCGCCTGCGTCCCGTCGCTCAGCCGGTAGGGCAGGTATTCGAGGATCGCAGGCACGCGCTCGGCGCTCTCGGGCAGCCAGAGCCGTGCCGCCAGACGCGTGCCGTCGGAGAGCGTGATCCACTCGGTCTCGACCACGCGCACCGCGTGCGGCAGGTCGTCGCGCACGCGCGCTTGCATGGTGCGAGGCTAGACGGTACGGCCTTGACAGGGGCCGCTCGCGCGCAGAGAGTGCGGTCGTGCGCCGCTTGCTCGCCTGCCTGCTCGTCGCAGCCGCGCTGCCCGCCGCGGCCAGCGCGGGCAGTGATGCCCGCCGCGTGACCGTCGAGGGCCCGGCGGCGCTGGCGGAGTCGGGGTTCGTGCGCGCGGTGCTCGTTCCGGGCGCGCGGCACAAGGGCATCGCGGTGCGGTACGTGAGCACCGACGGCGCTGCGGCCCTGCGCGACGTGCGCGCCGGCAAGGCGCAGCTCGCGCTTTCCGACAACACGGCCGCCGAGGCGGCATTCATCGCGTCGTCACACTCGCTCGAGCCCACCGGTCGCCTCGTGCTGTACGGCGACGACGTGCTCGTCGGGCCTGTGCGCGACCCTGCAGCCGTCGCCTCGCAGGCGCCAACCGATGTCGCGGCAGCTCTGCGGCTCGTCGCGGCGAACGGGACCGCCGGCCGCAGCGACTTCATCGCCGGCGGCATCGGCCAGGGCGAGTCGCCCCTGTGGCGGGCCGCCAAGATCACGCACGGCGAGCAGGCAGTGCCGGTGGGCGAGCGCTGGTACCACTACGGCGCCAGCGACCCCGCCGCGGTCGTCCGCAGCGCCGCGGGATGCAGGTATGCCTCGCACGCCTGCTACGCCCTGGTCGATCGCGCGGTGTTCCGGCGCCTGCAGGCCACCGGCGACGCGCGAGGCCTGCGTATCGTCGTGGCGCGCAATGCGGGTGGTGCTGCAGGTACCAACGCGGCCCTCGCTCACCCGGTGCGTGCGTACGCAACGAAGGGCGCTGGGACTGCCGTGCGCTCGCTGCTCACCCTGCTCACCTCGCCTGGCCTGCAGGCGGCGATCGGCCGCTACCCGGCCCCCGGCAAGTCTGCCTACCACGCCGCTGCGACCCCGCTCGTACTGCTCGAGCAGGGCATTCCCGATCTCAAGGGCCGCCTGACCGAGGGCACGCCGGGCGGAAACGGCCTCCCCGGCGTGCGCCTGCGGCTCCTCGTCGAGCGCACGGGCCATCCGGCCGTCGTGCTGGCCACGACCCGAACCGACTCGAACGGCGCGTTCGCCGTCTCCGTGCGCGTCGACGCCAATCGCAACCTGCACGGCACGCTGGTACTGCACAGCGACCGCGTGCCCGGGCAGTCGGCGGGCGCGTTCACCATCGGCCGCATGGGCTGACGGCGGGAGGTTTCCCCGCGCGCCGCGCGAACATGCGCGCGTGCCGTGGACGCTCGTGCAGGCCGATGGGACGGCCAAGGAAAAGTCCGACATCGCGGCCGTGAAGGCCTGCCTCGACGACGGCGAGCACTTCTGGCTCGACATCGGGCATCCCGAGGACGACGAGCTCGAGCAGCTCTCGGACCTGCTCGACCTGCATCCGCTCGTGCGCGACGACCTCGGCGTCTTCGCCCAGCGCGCGAAGGCCGACGACTACCCGACCCACACGTTCCTCGTCCTGTTCGGCGCGACGCACGACGCGGACAGCCTCGTCGAGGTGCACGCGGTCGTCTCCGAGAAGTGGCTCGTGACCGTGCACACCGAGGGATGCCCCGCATTCATCGACCTGCGCAAGCGCACGATGCGCGGAGGACCGCTGGCATCGACCGCGATGCTCCTGCAGCGCGTCGCCGACTCGCTGGCCGACAGCTTCTACCCGGAGCTCGAGCAACTCGACGAGCGGGTCGACGCGCTGGAGCGGCTCGTCTTGCGGAGCGAGCGGTCCGACGTCCTGGCCGAAGTGCTGAACCTCCGCCGCCGTCTCGTCGCGATGCGCCGCGTGCTCGGGCCGCAGCGCGATCTGGTCGCTCGGCTCGCGGCCGGCACCGTCGAGCTGCCCGGCAGCGACGACGAGGTGCGCCTCGGGTTCCGCGCGACCTACGACGAGCTGATCCGCGTGACCGAGCTGATCGATTCGCAGCGCGATCTCCTGACCGGCGCGCTCGAAGTGCACCTCGCGACGGTCTCGAACCGGCTGAACGACGTCATGCGCCGCCTGGCCGCCGTCTCGACCGTGTTCCTGCCGATCACGTTCCTGACCGGCTACTTCGGCCAGAACTTCGGCTATCTGGTCCGTCACATCACCGGCCGGCAGGCCCTGGTGCTCGGCACCCTGCTCCAGCTGCTCGTCGCCCTGGGCGTTGTCGCGATGCTGCGCCTGCGCCGCTGGATCTAGGCCGCGGCCTGGGCTTGGGCCGGCACAGCGTCGATGAACGCGTGCGCGAGCCAGCAGGCGTCCGCGCTGAACGCATTCAGCTCCTCGTCCGAGGAGAGCAGGGCAGCCGTGGCGAGCCGCACGCTGGCACCGCCCGTCTCGACCACGAGCGCCTCCGGCGCCCGTTCGCACAGCCACGCGATCATGGCGGGCGTGAGCGCCTCGCGCGCCGCTGTCTCGTCACAGCCCGCCGCGATGCGCACGTCGTAGACCTCGTCCAGCTCCGCCGACTCGAGCGAGAGGGGGATGTAGCCATCGGGCTGTGCCACGCGCGCGCCGCCGCCCGATGTGCGCCGCCGCAGCAGCAGTCCCGGGGCGCGCGGTGTCACGCCCTCCATGGCGATGACCGTGAGGTCGCACAGCCAGTGCCAGTCGCTGTCGTTCTCGTCGCGCCGCTCGCAGGTCATGAGCAGGACCGTGCCGCTGAGAGTGTCGTCGAGCTTGCCCTCGACGGCCGCGTGCACGCGCTGGCGATCGCCGGTGTGGAACAACGCGGAGCCCTGGAGCGTGATCGCGTGCGACGGGACGGCGACCGAGAGGCGCTCGAGATTGGCCTGGGCGGCCGGTGAACCGGGCTGGATGCCGAGCACGACATCGAGTGGGTCGAAGCCGGAATCCGGTGCGGCGGCGACATCGGGCGGCCTGTGGCCGGGGTCGCTCAGGCCGCGGCCGAGACCCCACCAGCGCAACACCTCGGCGGAGTCGCTGCGCACGGGCGGACGGCGCCGGGTCAGGTAGCGGATCAGGAGCGCGGCGGGAACGACGAGGGCGATGATCTCGGGGCGCATACCTCACGAGGTAGTCGTTCGCGCCCGCTCTGTCGACCCCAGGGTGGGGTTTGTCCCCCCACGCGCGAGGGAATCCGCGGCTCGCCGGGTGCGCGTAGGAACAGAGGCGGGGTGAGTCCCGCTCCTTGACCAAGGAGGCCCAATGAAGCGCTCCAAGTGGATTGCGCTCGCGGGGGCCGCACTCGCGGTTGTCCTCGCGACCGCCGGCACAGCGGCCGGTGCGAGCCGACACCACGGCGGCGGTACCTACACGGTGACACCACTCGTGTCGGATCAGGCGGGAGCTGCGGCGAAGGTCGATCCCAACCTCGTGAACGGCTGGGGCATCTCGGCCGGTCCGGTGGCAACACCCACCCCCTGGTGGGTTTCCAACAACGGCACCAACACCTCGACGCTCTACGACGGGGCAGGCAACATCCTCCCGCTCGTCGTCAAGGTGCCCGGACAGCCGACGGGCACGGTCTTCTACGGCGGAACGGGCTTCCTGGTCCCGAACGGATCGGCGACCGCTCCTGCGAACGTGCCCGCGAAGTTCATGTTCGCGACGCAGTCCGGCACGATCCAGGGCTGGCCCCCTGGCACGACCGCGACAGTCACGGGCTTCGACGCCTCCAAGTGGCATGCGAGCTACACCGGCCTGGCGATCTCCGGTGAGTGGCTGTACGCGGCCGACTTCCCCAACGGGCGGGTCGACATCATCGACAACACCTGGAAGCAGGTGAAGAAGCCGGGGGCGTTCACCGACTGGAAGCTGCCCAAGGGCTACTCGCCGTTCGGCATCCAGGCCGCGGGCGGGTACATCTTCGTCCAGTACGCGTTGCTCGATCCCAAGACCGGTGACGAGGTCCACGGCCGGGGCCTCGGCATCGTCGACGAGTACACCACGGACGGCAAGCTCGTGGCCCGCGTCGCAACGGGCGGCAAGCTGAACTCTCCGTGGGGCCTGGCCTGGGCACCCGCGACGGGCTTCGGCAAGGCCTCCGGCGCGCTGCTCGTCGGCAACTTCGGCGACGGCCTCATCAACACGTTCCGCCAGGACCACAAGGGACGCTGGAAGTGGTCCGGACGACTGCTGACGAAGGACAAGAAGCCGGTCTGGATCGACGGCCTCTGGGGCATCGGCTTCGGCAACGGCGGTGCCGCCGGGCCGACGACGACGCTCTACTTCGCGGCCGGTCCCGCGGACGAGACGCACGGCCTGTACGGCACGGTCACGGCGGATACCCCGTAGCCGAGGTGGTACCCGGCCGGCGCCGCTGGGGCGGCGCCGGCCGGAATCTCGTCACGGGATGATGAACTCGAACGAGACGTCGTTCAGGCCGATGTTGAAGTTCGACGGGCTCACCGTCAGCACCTGGAACTCGCTGCCGGTGCACTGCTGCGAGTAGGCCAGTCCGCTGCCCACGAAGACGATCCCGTACTCGACGCTCTTGGCGCTGGGCACGGCGACGATGGCCGTCGAGGCGGGGTCGATCGCGGGGTTCGTCGAGATGCAGAAGATGCCGTTGCCCGAGCGCCGGACGGACACGCCGCCGTGGGCCTTCTGCATGACGGCAGACCCCGACGAGTTGTCGACGAAGCCGTAGGCCCGAGCGGTACCCGCGGCGCCGGCGGCACCCGCAGCGCCGGCCGGCCCTGCGGGACCGGCGGGACCTGGCGGCCCGGCCGGGAGCTGCCCGGCCTTGAACGACTTCTTGAGCAGCGAGCCGCTCTTGATCTTGGCCGACGTGATCGTGTTGTTCTTGAGCTTCGATCCGGCGATCGTGCCGTCCACGATCGATGCACCGGAGATGACCGTCGCCGCGACGGCAGTCCCGCTCAACAGCACGAACAGGCACAACGTCGAGACGACGTTGGCGTAGGTCAGCCGTGCGCGTAGGCGTTTGAGCATCCTGCAATTCCTCCCACTTGGTTGTTGCACGAAGTTACGAATTGCAAGAGATCGCACAACAGCCGATGGTCGAGGGGGCCGGAAAACCCACCCAAAACACGCCATGGGGGGCCACGCACGGCGCTATCGTCCGGTGACCGGAGCTGCAGGGAGGGTGCGGCCGCCGGAGACCGCTCGCGACGACGCACAGCTCCTGCATGGACGCCCTTGCTCACATCCTGCTTTCGCTGCTCTCGCTCCTGAGTGTCGGCGGCGGGCCGCCCGCACAGCGGGATGCCACGACCGCAAACCCGCAGGGCGTGCCGTTCGCCATCAGCGACGACGCGGCGCAGCGCGCCTTTCCGTCGGAGCTGCTCGTGGCGCACGCGGTGGGCGTCTCGGCCGCGCGGCAGTACGTCGACTGGGCCGCCATCGCCTCGCAACGGCCCGCCCACCCGCGCGATCCCCGCGATCCGGCCTACGACTGGGCCGCGCTGGATGCGGACGTGGGGCGGTACGGCCACTCCGGCCTGGACCTGCAGCTCGCCTTCTGGCACGTGCCGGCGTGGGCGAACGGCGGAGCGGAGGCCAGCGCGTGGCCCCTCGACCCGCAGGACCTCGGCGACTTCGCCTACGCGACCGCTCGCCGTTATCCGCAGGTGAAGTTGTTCTACGACTGGAACGAGCCCAACGTTCGCATGTTCGCCGTGCCCAACACGATCGAGGCCTACGAGCCGATGGCGCGCGCCGTGTACGCGGGCATCCATGCAGCCAACCCGGCTGCGCGGGTCGCGGCCGGCAACCTCGCGCGCTACCGCGACGCGGGACGCGATCCGGCTCTCTGGGCTGCCAGGTTGCACGCGGACGGCGTGCCGATGGACTTCTTCGGCGTTCACCCGTACCCGTTGCGGCGGGCGCCGCTCGCCGTGCGCGACCCCGAGAACCGGATCGACCTGCTCGACGTGCCGGCGCTGGCCCGGCTCGCCGGCGTGCCGGTGATCGTGTCGGAGTTCGGCTGGTCGTCCGACGACGCAGGCGCCGAGCACCAGGCCGAGTGGACCGCGCAGGCGATCGAGCTCGCCCGCTGCACGCCGGGGCTCGCCGGCTTCGTGTTCTGGGGCTTCCACGACCATCCGGTGCCGCTCGGCGTCACGCCCGATCCGTGGGTCCGTTTTGGCTGGCTCGATGCGGCAGGTCAGCCCAAGCCCGTGTACCTGGCGGCATTCGACGCGCTGCGCGTGCCGCTCGACTGCACCGCGGTCGCGCGCGCGGCCGGCGCGCCGGCGGGCTGGCCCCTGCTCAGCGCGATCCCGTTCCCCGATTCCTAGACGTCGAGCCGGGCGTCCTCGAGGTCGAGGTCGCGCTGCACGCGATTCATGACGGTGTCGTTGATGCGGCCCTGCCGGCGCAGCTCGACGACCGCGCGCCGTTCGGCGTCCAGCAGCTCTCGCCGTAGGCGCTGGTAATTCTGCGACCGCTCCTCGATCTCCCCGTCGTCGTCATCATCGAAGCGGGCCGCGAAGCGACTGGCCCGGAAGCGGTAGGCGCCGCGCATGCGCTCCGCCGTGTCCTCGCGCACCCAGTCCTCGCCGGCGAGCTCCTCGAGGCGCCCGAGCGCGGCCTCGGCGGCATGGATGCGCGCCTTGGTCTCCTCCTTCTCGGAGCTGCCGTCGTCCTCAAGGCGCAGCCCGCGGATCACGGCCGGGAGGGTGAGTCCCTGGCCGACGAGCGTCGCCAGGATCACGCAGTACGCCAGGTAGATGATGAAGGAGCGCTGCGGGAACGAGCTCCCGCCGTCGATCGTGAGCGGCAGCGCGAGCGCCGCGGCGAGCGATACGGCTCCCCGCAACCCTGCCCAGCTGATCAGGGCCGGGTACTGCCAGGGCGGGTAGGGGTCACGCTCGCGGATGCGCTTCGAGATGCGCCTGGGGATGTAGGTCGCGGGGAAGACCCAGACGAAGCGCGTGAGGATCACCGCCAGGCTGACGATCACGCCGTCGGCGATGAGCGCAGAGGTCGAGCGCCCGTGCAGCGAGTCGAGGATGGGGCGCAGCTGCAGGCCGACCAGCCCGAACAGCAGTGCGTTGAGGAGGAATGTGAGGATCTCCCAGACGGCGTCGCCCTGCAGCCTCGTCTGCACGGTCGTCAGCTCGGGCGTGTACCAGCCGACGTAGACGCCGACGGTCACGACCGCCAGCACGGCCGAGACGCCGGCCGCCTGGGCCGGCAGGTACGCGAAGTAGCCCGACAGCAGCGCGATCGCTATCTCGGTCGGCGAGTGGTTGATGCGGAGCCGGAACTGGCGGATCACATACCCGACCCCGAGGCCGATCCCGATGCCGCCCACCACGTCCACCACGAAGCGCCCGGTCGCGTGCGAGAGCGAGAAGTTGCCGGTCACGACTGCCGTGACGGCGAAGCTGTAGGCCACGAGCGCGGTGGCGTCGTTGATCAGGCTCTCACCCTCGATCAGCGTCACGAGCCTGCGCGGGAGGCCGAGGCGGGAGCCGATCGCCGTCGCCGCGACGGCATCGGTCGGCGCAACGATGGCGCCGATCACGAAGCAGACCGGCCACGACAGGCCCCCGATCAGGGTGTGGCAGACCGCCGCCACCACGAGCATCGTGGCGAGCACGAGGCCCACTGCCAGCAGGGCGATCGGCCGCGCGTTGGTGCGCAGATCGCGCAAAGAGGTGAAGAAGGCGCCCGCGTAGAGCAGCGGCGGCAGGAAGCCGACGAGCACGACGTCAGGCCGCAGCGCGTAGTGCGGCACGCCGGGGATGAAGCCGATGGCCAGCCCGCCGAGCACGAGCAGGATCGGGTACGGGATGCGCACGATCGGCGCGAGCGCCAGCAGCGCCATGCCGGACACGAGAAGCGCCAGCAGGACCAGCGAATCATGGGCCGTGACCGTCACGGCCAGGATCGTAGAAGCACTGCGGTGCCGGGCGAGACCGATACGGGTTGAGCGGAGGCGCGAGTCGCGCCTCCGCTCGGATATCCGGTCTCTAGATGACGGTCACGTTCTTTGCCTCGGGGCCCTTCTGACCCTCGACGCCCTCGAACTCGACCTTCGCGCCCTCGGCGAGCGACTTGAAGCCGTCGCCGGCGATTGCGCTGTGGTGGACGAACAGGTCCTTACCGCCTGCGTCAGGGGTAATGAAGCCATACCCCTTCGCATCGTTGAACCACTTGACGGTTCCGGTTGCCATTTTATGTAACACCTCCTCTGCCATCTCCTGAACGGGCAGAGGAAGCGCAAGAGGCGCAACCCCGGTACTCGCTCGCGTGCACCTACCACGTTAGCAGCCGGAAAGCCAATGTGGGTGACGATGCGATACCGCACGGGCGTGCGGCTAGCGGTTCTTGGCGTTCCAGTTGCGCTCGAGGTTGTCGATCAGGGCCGGGCTGTAGAGGCAGTAGGCCTGCTGACGGGCGTAATTGCTCATGTAGCGGCGGAACAGGTCGAGCGGTTCCTGGACCTGTCGCAGGGCCAGGCGGTTGGCGGTGAGGCTGGTCATCCCGGCGCTCACGACCTCGGCTGCGGCACGCCGGATCGCCGCCTCCATCTCGCTCGCGGGCACCACCTCGTCGGCGAGCATGAGCCCTTCGGGGCTGTCCGCGGGGAACGAGCGGTTGAAGAAGATCGCCTGGCGGGCGATGCGCTCGCCCACGAAGCGCGGCAGGCGCAGGTTGGCGCAGCCCGGGATGATCCCCTCCTTGCGCGCCGGCAGCACGAAGTACGAGCCCGTCTCGGCGATCACGTAGTCCATGACCAGCAGCCACTGGCACGTCCCGCCGATCGCGAAGCTGTCGACGGCGGCGATCCACGGCTTCTCGCGGCGCTGCTCGAGCACGCCGGCGTCGAATGCCTCGAGGTCGTGGCCCCGGTACATCTTCGAGACCTGGCCGAGCTCGCGCTCGAGCATGAACTCGACCAGCGAGATCTTGCCCTTGTAGAGGTGCGTCAGGTTGATCCCGGAGCCGAGGATGCGCCGGCCCGCGTACTTGTGGTGCGTGGCAGGCCCGCCGCGCAGCACTCCCACGCGGGTGCTCTCGTCGAGCAGCACGAGGTCGACGGCCACCTCCAGTGCGGCGGTGGAGACGTCGTCCTCGGAGTTGAGGAAGGCGTGGTTCTGCACCGTGACGTGCGCGATGTCGCCGTCCCGGTCGACGCGCATGGCGCCGAGATCGACGCTGCCCGTACGCCGGAGCTCCTCCAGCCGGGCGAGCGCCTCGGCCGTCGGCTGCGACATCGAGTGCATGAGGTGGAAGCCCGCGCGCGGGTGTGCGAGGACGTGCGCGACGAAGATCCCCTGGCTGATCTCGAGGCCCTGCTTGTCCTTCTGCAAGAGCTCGCGCTCGGCCTCGATGGCAGCGCGGCTCGGAAGTTGCTCGGGAAACCGCTCGGCCGCTGCATAGACCAGGTCGGACACGCGCGGCTGCTCGCGGTAGCCGTCGGTGAGCTCCGCGTAGATGGCGTCCATGTCGCTGCGCAGGTGCTCGACCCACGCGGCCTGGGCGTCCGTCGTCGTGCGTGGCACGCGCCTCAGCCCCTGGGCCGTGTGTCGAGCACACGCGAGAGCTTGCCGCCCTCGGAGCGCGGGACGGTTCCAGGCGCCACGATCGTGACCTTCATCGTGCAGCCGATCGTGTCCTTGATGAGGCCGGACACGCGCCCGCGCAGCTGAGCGACCGGGTGATCCGCCACGGTCGCGTCGTCCGTGCCGAGCTCCGCGCCGACGACGCGGAAGAAGTCGCCGGTGGCCTCCGTGCGCACCTCGAGCTCGTCCATCGTCCCCGTCCGGCTGACGATGAGCTGGCAGTGGGGCGACAGCTCGGGCACGCGGCCGAGCACGTCCTCGACCTGGCTCGGGAAGACGTTGACGCCGCGGATGATCAGCATGTCGTCGGTCCTGCCTTGGATCGCGCGCATGCGGACAAGGGTACGACCGCAGCTGCACGGCTCCGAGAACAGGCTCGTCAGGTCCCCGGTCCAGTAGCGGATCAAGGGCAGCGCCTGCTTGGTCAGTGCTGTCAGCACGAGCACGCCCAGCTCGCCCTCGGGCAGCTGCTCTCCGCTCTCGGGGTCGACGACCTCGGGCAGGAAGTGGTCTTCGTGGATGTGCGAGCCGTTGCGCTCCTCCACGCACTCGCCGGAGACACCCGGCCCGATCACCTCCGACAGGCCGTAGGTGTTGGAGGTGCGCACGCCCAGGCCGCGGTCGATCTCGGCACGCATCGACTCCGTCCAGGGCTCGGCGCCGACGGCCGCGTAGCGGAGGCTGATCTCGCCCGGCCCGATGCCCCGCTTCTCGAACTCCTGCACCAGGGTGAGCGCGTAGCTCGGCGTGCAGGTGATGACGTCCGGGCGGAAGTCGGCGATCAGCAGCAGCTGCCGCTCGGTCATGCCGCCCGAGGCGGGCACCACGGTCATCCCGAGCCGCTCGGCGCCGTAGTGGTAGCCGAGGCCTCCGGTGAACAGCCCGTACGCGAGCGCGTTGTGGAACATCATCCCGGGCTCTGCACCGAGCATGGCGAGATTGCGCGCGTTGACCTCGGCGAAGAGCTCGACGTCGGCGCGCGTGTAGCCCACGACGGTGGGCTTACCGGTCGTCCCCGACGAGCAGTGGATGCGCACGACCTGCTCCCGCGGCACTGCGAAGAGGCCGAACGGGTAGCGATCGCGCAGATCCGACTTGCGCGTGAACGGCAGGCGGCGGAGATCGTCGAGGGAGCGGATCTGATCCGGCTGGACGCCGGCCTCCTCGAAGCGCTCGCGGTACAGCCCGACGCGGTCGTAGACGTAGGCGGCGACAGCGCGAAGGCGGTCGCGCTGCAGCTCTTCGAGCTGCTCCCTCGGGAGCGTCTCCAGCGCGGGATCGAGGATCATCGGCGCGACCCATCGTCTCACATGTCCGCGACGGGGTCGTCAGGCCGCGCGCAACCGGTCGCGCCCGGTGTCCTTGGCCACGTAGAGCGCGGCGTCGGCCCGCGCGAAGACATCCGTCGGCGTCTCCCCGGGCGTTCGCTCCGCAACGCCGACCGAGGCGGTGACTCCGCGCGGGCTCGCCTTGCGCAGGCGTTCGAGCACGCTCGTGGCGTCGTCAAGGCCACAGTCGGGCAGCAGCACGGCGAACTCCTCGCCGCCGTAGCGCGCGAGTGTGTCGCTGGGGCGCAGGTGGCTCTTCCACGCGAGCGTGCAGGAGCGCAACAGCCGGTCGCCGGCGGCGTGGCCGTTGCGGTCGTTGAACTGCTTGAAGTGGTCGATGTCGATCATCGCGACGCACACGGCGCCCGGCGCCTCGAGGGCGAGGGCGAGCGTCTGGTCCCAGGCCCGCCGGTTGGGCAGGGAGGTGAGCGGGTCGGTGCGTGCCTGATCGTCCAGGCGCGAGAGCAGATCCGAGCGCTCGATCGCGGCTCCCGCCTCGACCGCGAGGAACTGGATGACGGACTGCGTGCGCGAATCGAGATGGTCCCGCGGCGTCGTCCAGGCGGCGCAGAGGACGCCCACCGTCTCGCCGGCGCGCACGATCGGCTCGTACAGGGCCGAGGCGATGCCGGTGGCGCGCACGACGACCGGAGAGACACCGGGCTCGCGCGCGACGTCGGGGATGAAGATGCGCTGACCGGTGCGGTAGGCCGCCAGGCTGACAGCGGGTTGCACCGAGCGCAGCTCGGCCGCCTCGAGCGGGATTCCGGCCGAGCCGGTGATGGCGAATCCCTCCCCGCGCGGCTCGGCGATCGTCGCAAGCCGGGCATCGGTGCTGGACATGACCGCGGCACACACCAACTGGCGTGCGTCGGCACCGAGCGAGATGGTGCGGGCCACGCTCGAGATGGCGGTGAACGCCATCTGCATGTCTTCCATCTCGGCGACGTGGCGTCGAGCATCCGCCGCCTGACGTCGCTGCTCGACGACGGCGGAGTGCACCACCGAACCGACGACGTAGGCCACGAGCGTCCACAGGGCAGCGCCCCGCCAACCGCTCGCGGGATACTCGGGCGCCCCGATCAGGAGCAGCGGGACGGCGAACATGAGCGCGCTGCCGAACGTCACAAGGCGGACGGCGCGGCGGTCGAGGACGACCGCGACCCACACGACCGCGAGGATCGCGAGCGGCGAGTACCCTGAGATCGATCCGCCCTGGCTCTGCCGGAGCAGGCCGATCGCGAGCAGCGCGGAGAACGCCGGCACCAGCGGCAGCCACTGGGAGTCCTCGCGCACGGGACTGACGGCGACAGCAGCTGCGCTGACCGCGAAGACGAGAGCGGCGAGCCCGACGAAGCGCCAGTCACTGCCCTGGGGGTGCACGGCGACCGCAGAAGCGGCAAGCACCGCGAACGCGAGGAGCGGCTTCAGCGGCGTCGAGCCGTGCAGGTCGGAGAAGGCACCGCTGCGAGGCGTCACAGACGTGCTATCGGCACGGGATGGCGGCTGGTTGAGCGGAGCGGGCGCACGAATCCCTCCCGCTACCATCCGCGTGTGGAGACCGCCGCCAGCGCCGTGCGCGTCTCGAAGATCTCCTTCACCGCGGTCAAGGGACTCGCCGTACGGGAGGTCGACGCAGTCGAGGTCGGCCCCAACGGCGTGGCCGAGAACCGCAGGCTCCACCTCGTCGACGAGACGGGGCGCATGGTGAACGGCAAGAGCTCGATGCGCCTGACACTCGTCGGCAACCGGCTCGACAGCGAGGCAGGAACGCTCACCCTCGACTTCCCGGGCGAACGGGTCGTCGCGGGGGCGCTGGAGCTGGGCGAGCCGTTCGAGACGGTCTTCTTCGGCCGCCCCGCGAACGGGCGCCTGGTCGCCGGGCCCTGGAACGCCGCACTCTCGGCGTGGGCAGGCTTCGACGTGCGGCTCGTGATGTCCGACGAGATCGGAGCGGCGAGCGATCGCGGGCCCGACGCAGGCATCAGCATCATCTCGGCGGCGTCGATCGCCGATCTCGCGCGCACGGGCGGCGCGGGGGCGCTGGATGCGCGGCGCTTCCGCATGCTCTTCGAGATCGATGGCGTCGACCCCTACACCGAGGACGCCTGGATCGGCCGCGAGGTGCGCATCGGCGAAGCGGTCGTACTGCCCCACGGGAACATCGGGCGCTGCGTCGTCACGACCTGCGATCCCGCGACGGGCGAGCGCGACTTCGACACGCTCGGCGTGCTCGCGACCTACCGGCGCGAGATCGACACGACCGAGCCTTTGCCGCTCGGCATCGTCGGCGACGTCGTGACGACGGGCCGCGTGCGCGTCGGCGATCCGGTGACGCCTCTGTAGACGCGCTGGGTCGCGGTGAGTTGGTAGCGAGGTGCCCTGGGGAACGGCGGTTCGGCACCCCGCTACCGATCATTCGACGCCTGGAATGGTGCGTCTGTTAGACCTTCAAGCCAGTGCCATTCGACCGCCAATTCCGGCGGCGAGTCGGCCACATTCGCGGGGCCGCAAGGCGACCGTCATGTGCCTACGAGACGAGATCCGCGTCGAGGGTCTTCAGCTCGCGTCGCATGACTTTCCCGGTCGAGGTCCTCGGCAGGTCGGGCACGAACTGCACGGAGCGCGGCACCTTGTAGGCCGCGAGCTGCTCGCGGCAGAGCGCGATGATGCCGTCGGCGTCCTCCTCGGCGCCCGGCATCAATACGACGTAGGCCTTGGCGGTCTCGCCCTTCATCTCATCCGGCTGGCTGCCCACCGCCACCATGGCGACGGACGGGTGCTCGGCGACGACGCGCTCGACCTCGGCCGGGAACACCTTGAAGCCGGCCGTGTTGATCATGTCCTTCTTGCGGTCCACGACGAAGATCGCGCCGTCCTCGTCCATCCTCGCGATGTCGCCCGAATGCAGCCAGCCGTCGGGCTCGATTGCCTCGCGGGTGGCGTCGTCGTTCCCGTAGTAGCCCTGCATGACGATCGGGCCCTTGATCATCAACTCGCCGACCTCGCCGCGCGGCATGGTCTTGCTCGCGTCATCGACGTCGGCGATGCGGGCTTCGACATGTGGAAGAGCGACGCCGATGGAGCCGAGCTTGATGGGACCGTTCGAGGGGAAGGTGGTGCCGAGCCCGGCGAGCTCCGTCATGCCCCAGAGCTCGATCAGCGGACAGCCGAAGCGGCGCACGACCTCCTCCATCTTCACGGTCGGCATGGTCTGGCCCCCGACCGTGCAGCGCGTCAGGGACGAGACGTCGAAGGACTCGAAGTCGGGATGCGCGAGCATGTACATGTACATCGTCGGCACGGCCTCGAACATGGTCGCGCGGTGCGTCTCGATGCTCGCGAGCACCTCGGCCGCATCGAAACGAGGATGCAGCACGAGCGTCATTCCGTACATGAGCGCGCCGTTGAAGACGACGTTGCCGTAGACATGCGGGCACGGGAGCGCCGTCACGACCGTGTCGAGCTCCGACTTCAGGTGCATCTGCGCAGTCATGGCGCCGTTCAGCATCACCGCACGGTGGGACTGCATGGCGCCCTTGGGGTGGCCCGTCGTCCCCGACGTGTAGCCGATGGTCGAGAGCGCGGCCGGATCGGCGCGTACGGGCTCGAAGGCCACGGGGTCGGCGATGAGCTCGGCGAACGGCGTCGCGCCCTGGACGGGCTCATCGCCGAACACGATCGCCTCGAGGCCCGTGACCCCGGCACGGAGCGCAGGCTCGAGCTTCTCCGGGCTGCCGATCAACGCCTTCGCTCCACAGTCCCTGGTCACGTAGACGACCTCGGCGGGCGTCAGCATGACGTTGACGGGATTGATCACCGCACCGGTCTTCAACACGCCGTAGTAGCTGACGATCCACTCCCATGAGTTCGGCGCGTAGAGCGTCACCCGGTCGCCCGGCGCGACGCCGCGGCGTACGAGGCTCGCCGCGAGCGCGCTCGAGAGCGCATCGAGCTCGGTGAACGAGAACGACCGGCCGCCGACGACGAGCGCACGCCTGTCACCGAAGCGCTCGGCCGCCGAGGGCAGCACCTCCGCAAGCGATCCGAGCATGGCTCTCCCTCTCCTTGTCGAGCCGGCGGCTCGCGAGCGAACGATCGTACCTCCCGTGGCAAGCGCGGTGCGCGTGCGCCCACGTCCGAACCGCTGACGCTCGTCGCGGGTGTCACCGGAGCCCTGATCCGAGCCCGAGGCCCGCCACTGGCGGCGGCCTCAACGGCTTCGCCTCGCCGTTGGCGCCATCGAAGCCACGCCGAGGCGACTGCGTTAGGGTAGAGGGCAGATGCGCCTGCCAGTCTTGCTCGCCGTCGACGACGATCGGGACGCTCTCGACGACGTCGAGACGCAGCTTGCCCGCCGGTACGCCCACGACTACCGGATCGAGTCCCTCGGCGATCCGGACGAGGCGTTGCGGATGCTGCAGGAGCTGGCGGAATCCGGCGAGGACGTGGCGCTCGTGCTCGCCTCCTCGACGCTCTCGTCCGAAGCGGGGCGTCACCTGCTCGAACGCGTGCGCCGACTGCACCCGCATGCCGGGAGGGCGCTGCTCGTCCCGGCGGACGTCTGGACGGATCAGTCGACGGCCGACGCGATTCGCGACTCGATGGCGCTGGGACGCATCGACTATTACGTGCCGCGGCCGGCCGGGCGGTTCGACGAGGTCTTCCACGAGGCGATCTCGAGTTTCCTGCTCGAGTGGGCGAGGGAACGCAGCGTCGTGCCGCAGACGGTGCATGTCGTGGGCGAGTCGTGGTCCGGGCGGGCCTACGAGCTCAGGGAGGCCCTCGGGCAATGCGCGGCGCCTCATATCTTCTGCCTTGCGGAGTCGGAGACGGGCCGCGATCTGCTGAGCCGGGCGGGCCCCGACGCGAAGCTTCCGCTGATGGTGCTTCCCGACGGGTCTTCCGTGAGCGACCCGTCCAATGCCGAGATCGCCGAGCTCATCGCTGGTCGCGCCGTGATGGAGCAGGACGACTTCGACGTGCTCGTCGTGGGCTCCGGGCCTGCGGGGTTGTCGGCGGCCGTGTATGGCGCCTCGGAGGGGCTGCGCATCCTCGTCGTCGACGAAGGCGGTATCGGGGGACAGGTCAGGTCGAGCTCGCTGATCCGCAACTACCTTGGCTTCCCGATGGGCATCAGCGGCAGCCGCCTCGCCGAGCAGGCGTACGAGCAGGCGGTCTCGTTCGGCGCGGGCTTCCTGTTCATGCATCGCGTGACCGCGCTCGCTCGCTCCGGAACACGGCTGGTCCTGTCGATCGAGGACGGGCGGCGCGTCAGCGCACGAGCGGTGATTCTCGCTACGGGGGCGACCTACCGCCGCCTGGCCGTTCCCTCCCTGGAGAGCCTGCGTGGCGCGGGCGTCTTCTACGGTGGCCCGGCCTCCGAGGCCTCTGCGCTGAAGGGCAAGGAGGCGTTCATCGCGGGCGGCGGGAACTCCGCCGGACAGGCGGCCCTGCATCTCGCGCGCTACGCGCGCCACGTCACGCTCATCCTCCGTGGATCGTCGCTGGGCGCCGGCATGTCGCATTACCTCGTGCAAGCGGTCGAGGCGACGCCGAACGTCGAGGTGCGGCTGGGCACGACGGTGGTGGGTGGAGGCGGCGACGGTCACCTCCAGCAGCTCGTCCTGCGCGACAGCAGTGGCGAGGACGAGACAGTCGCCGCCGACGCGCTCTTCGTGCTGATCGGGGCGCGCCCGCACGTCGACTGGCTGCCTCCCGAGATCGCACGAGACGCGCACGGCTTCCTGCTCACCGGCGCCGATGTGGGCGCGCACTGGCCGCTGAAGCGCTCGCCGCTGTCGTTCGAGACGAGCATGCCCTGCGTGCTGGCGGCGGGAGACGTACGCCACGGCTCCGTCAAACGGGTCGCCTCCGCCGTCGGAGCGGGCGCGATCGCGGTGCAGCTCGTCCACAGCCTCTTCGCCGGCGAGGAGCCCCACTTCGGCACCCCGGCCGAGGCGACAGCCTCCGCGGAGACGGCGTCCGCGTAGGAGCCGGGCCCGTGCGCCGGAGTCGTGCGCAACGGCGAGCGGGCCTTCCCTTCGTCAGGACGCAGTCAGCGTCAGGACGGCTTCGCCCACTCGCTGCTCGGAAGCGGTCGCAGGCGCCGGGAAGCGCCGGGCGAGACCACCAGAGACGAGCAACGCGAGCCGAGCTCCCGGCGCCAGCTCGACACAGACGTCGCCGAGGTCGAGCGTGATCTCGTCCGTGTCCGCGGGCGCCGTCGTTGCGCCGTCAGCCAGGTTCACGAGCGCGCCGTCCGCCTCCTCGAGACAGAGCATCGCGACCCACTGACGCGGCTCCCCACCGGAGGCCGCGACCTTCAGCGCGACCGAGACCCTTCCTGTCGCGAGCAGGCCGCCGACCGGGACAGAAGCGTCCAGTCGAACCACGCGTCCGCCCTCGAGCAGCGATCGCTGGTCGCGCGGGCCGAATCCGCCGCCCGGCACGCCGCCCTGCAGTCGGCGGCCACCGCGGGCGATCGGCAGCTCACCGGGGCCAGCTCGGAACACGCCGTAGCCGGCGAGCTGCAGGGCGACCGAGTGCGCTCTCGGCGGAGGCCACGACTCCAGCTCGAGCCACGCGCGGCGCCCGAGAACGTAGGCGAGCACGCGTGGGCCCGGAGGATCCTCACCCGCGAGTGCCGCGCGATAGAACGCCAGCGCTCGCTCGCGCAGGCCAAGGGAGTCGGCCGCGCCGGCCGCGCCGAGCGCTCGCTCGCCGACGAGGTGGGAGAGTGTCGGCTCGTGTCCCCACGGGCCGATGATCAGGCGGTCGCGCGGCGCATCCCGATTGGCGAACGAGCGCAGGCTGCCGGCCAGGAAGCAGTCGTACCAGCCGGCGATCACGAGCGCCGGCAGGTCGGCCGAGACCGCACCGGGAGCCGGGGAGCGCTCCGCCCAGTACGCGGAGTCGACCGGCTCGCTGAACCACGGGGCCGACCACGGCGCGATCGCCTCGACGTCGCCGCCTTCTGCGATCGCGTCCAGATCGTCGAGAATGCGCTCGTCCGGGCTGGCGAGCGCAGTGGCGATCCAGGTGCGCAGGAACCCCGACTCGAGCAGGCCGCCACGGAACGACCAGCCCTCGGCGGCCGAGTCCGTCGTGATCGTCGGGGTCAGCGCGGTCAGCGCCGGTGGCCTCCGCGCCGCGGCGAGCCACTGCACGATCCCCACGTAGGACATGCCGGTCATGACGACACGACCATCGCACCACGGCTGCGCTGCGACCCAGGCGATCGTGTCCACGCCGTCGTCGGCCTCGGTCACGAACGGCTCGAACTCACCCAGCGACGCCCCCGTTCCACGCACGTCCTGGACGACGACGGCGAAGCCCCCGGCGACCGCCGTGGCGGGGTCGAGGACCGCCGACGGCACCGCGCGCTCCTTGTTGTATGGCGTGCGCACGAGCACTGCCGGCACTTGCTCGCCGCCGGCCGGGCGGTAGACGTCCGCCCGCGTGACGGTCCCGTCCCGCAGCGGTACGGCGACGTCGCGCCAGAGCGCCAGCGTCGCCCCGTCGCGCTCCGTGGAGGCCACTACGTCGCGGACTCGGGCTTCACGAGGCCCCGCGCCAGCAGGCCGCGGAAGCTCTCGATCGTCTCCTTGACCCCGTCGCGCAGCGAGACGGTCGGCAAGTCGCCGAGCAGCGCGACGAAGGGACCGGTGTCGCCCTTTTCCGGCACACCCATCGACACGACGTCGTCGAAGCCGACCGAGGCGGCCGACTCGGGCGCCGCCGCGTGGATCGCGTCGATCACGTCGCTCATCGCCACCGCCTGACCGGGTGGGTCGAGCACGAGTGCCCCGCGCACGCGCGCGCGCGAGGCAGCGATGAACTGACGCGCGACGTCGCGCGCGTGCTGCAGCTCGGCCCGCCCGCCGTAGGGCACCTGGAAGGAGGTGCCGCTTGCGGCTGCGAGCATGGCCTTCGTGGCCGCGGAGGTGACGCCCTGGTCGCGACCGAGGCCGTACACCGTGTGCGGCCGGAGGCCGATGCTCGGGATCTGGTGATCCGCCCAGTAGACGCCCGCGGTCTCCTCGTTGGCGCGCTTGAAGACGCCGTAGAGCGTCGCGGGCGTGCCGCGCTGCTCGTGCTCGTGGCCGGGCTCGGGCGGATCGTAGGCCGCAATCGACGAGGCGTACGTGAGCGTGCCGGCGAGCGGGCCGAGGCCACGCACGGCCTCGAACACGACGACCGTGCCGACGACGTTGACGCTGGCTCCAAGCGGCGGATCGGCGCGCACGAACGGGACCTGCAGCGCCGCCAGGTGGATGACGTGCGTGATGCCGCGCTCCTCCATCGTCCGGCGTAGCTGCTCGAGATCGGTCACGTCGCCGCGCACCTGGTCGAGCGCGGCCAGCTCGGAGTCGTCCAGCAGCAGCTTCAATCGGTGATCGCTGCCGCCGAGGTCGTAGGTGGTCACGCCGCAGCCCTCGTCGAGAAGCAGCCGGACGGCCCAGGCGCCGATGCATCCGTAGGCTCCGGTGACCAGATACTTCTGTGCTGCGCTCACGACACTCCTTCTGCGGTGGCCTCGTCACGCGAGCGGCTCGGCCTGGCCGCCAGGTTCCCGTGCGGCACGGTGCCGGACTCGATCCAGACGATCATCGCTTCGACCGTATCGCGGCGCACGCGCGGCCCCGATGTGGTCGAGAACCACGCCACGTGAGGCGAGAGAACGGTATTGGGCGCCTTCAGGATGCGCGCGTCGGAGGCCAGCGGCTCGCTTGCGAAGACGTCGAGCGCCGCGCCGCCGATCTGCCCCGCGATAAGTGCATCGGCGAGGGCGTCCTCGTCGATCAGCCCACCGCGCGAGACGTTCACGAGCAGGGCGCCCGGCCGCATCCTCTCGAACTGCGCCGCGCCGAGCAGCTTCTCGGTCTGCGGCAGGAGCGGCAGGTGCAGAGACACGAGGTCGCTCGACTCCAGCAGCTCGTCGAAGCCGTCGCACCGCTCCACGCCGTCCGGCAGCGGCGGCGACGCCGGATCGTAGGCCTGGATCGTCCCGACCATCGGCCGCATCCGCTCGGCCATCGCGCGCCCGATCCGCCCGAGGCCGACGAGGCCGAGGGTGAGCGTCTCGAGCGGCGCCATGCCGCTCAGCCACGACTGCTCGCCCCAGGGCAAGCGCGCGAGGCGGTCGGCCTCGATCAGGCGGCGGTGGAGCGCGACCAGCATCGCCACCGCGTGGGTCGCGACCTCGTTCGTCGCGTAGTCGGGGAAGTTGATGACCGCGACGCCCGCTGCCTCTGCGGCCTCGAGGTCGATCGCGTCGAGGCCGATCCCCGCGCGGCCGATCACCCGCACGCGGGGCCCGAGCGCCGCGATGTGCGCGGCGGTCATGGGATGCGTCGTGATGATGATCCCGTCGGCCTCGGCGGTCTCGCGCGCCACGTCGTCCGGGGTGTCGAGCGCGGCGTAGCGCACGACCGCACGGCCGGCCGCCTGATCGTTCTCGAGCGAGGGGCCGCCGAAGATGTCGGCCGCGGTCACGAACTGGAGCATCAGACGGTCACCCCGACGATGTCGCGGAGCGCGTCCGAGACCCCGTCGAGGGAGGGGACGAGCGCCTCGAAGAGCGGCGGCGAGTGCGGGATCGGCGCGTGCCGGCCGCCGAGGCGCACGATCGGCGCGTCGAGGTAGTCGAGCACCGCCTCCTGGATGCCCGCCGCGACCTCGGAGAGCACGCTGCCGACCGTCGGGGCGTCGCTGAGCAGCACGACCCGGCCCGTCTTGCGCACCGACTCGTTGATCGTGTCGCGGTCGAGCGGCGCCACCGTGCGGAGATCGACGACCTCGACCGAGATGCCGTCTTCGGCCACCGCCTCGGCGGCGTCGAGCGCCTGGCGCACCGTGAACGAGTACGAGATCAGCGTGACGTCGGATCCCTCGCGGGCGATCCGGGCCTGGCCGAACGGGATCGGCTGGATCGGCACGTCGACCTCGCCGCGCACCGACGAGAGGCGCTTGTGCATGAGGAAGATCACCGGATCGTCGCCACGCAGGGCCTGCACGAGCAGGCCGCCGGCATCGGCCGGAGTCGCGGGAGTCGCGACGACCAGGCCGGGAGTGGCCGCGAACCACGACTCGACGCTGTTCGTGTGCTGGGCCGCGAACAGTCCGACGCCGGAGGAACCGCGGATCACGAGCGGCACCCTGGCGCCGAACATGTAGCGCATCTTGGCTGCCTGGTTGACGATCTCGTCCATCGCGCCCATGGCGAAGTCGGCGAAGTTGAGATCGACGACCGGGCGCATGCCGTGCATCGCCGAGCCGACGCCGGCGGCCACCATGGCGGCCTCGGAGATCGGAGTGTCGCGCACGCGCGCGCGCCCGAAGCGCTCGCCGAGCCCCTTGACCTGTGCGAAGTGCCCGCCGCGCACGTAGAGGTCGGTGCCGAGCACGAAGATCGTCTCGTCGCGCTCCATCTCGTCGGCCATGGCGCGCTGGAAGGCCGCCGCGTAGGTCATCGTCTCGCTCATCGGGACTCCCAGGACTCGGTCGGCATGGAGGTGACGTTGGCCGGCGCCGTGTCCAGATCGGGGAAGGGCGAAGACTCTGCGAACTCGACCGCGTCGTCGATCAGGGCCGTCGCCTGACTGTCCATGCCCTCGACGTCGCCCTCGGCAATCACGCCGGCTGCGACGAGTGCCGCGGAGAAGCGGTTGATGGGATCTCGCAGGCGCCAGTCCGCCACTTCGTCATCGGTGCGGTAGGTGATGATCTGGCCGGTGTTGTGGCCCTCGTAGCGGTACGTGCGCGCCTCGACGAAGCTCGCCCCGCCACCCGTGCGGGCACGCTCGGCTGCCGCGTGCACTGCGCGGTACACCGCGGCGACGTCCTGACCGTCGACGCTGACGGCGTTGAGCCCGAAGCCCTCCGCGCGCCGCACGGCGGACCCGCCGCCGAGCACGAGGTCGAAGCGCGTCTCGACGGCATACATGTTGTTCTCGCACACGATGATGAGCGGCAAGTCCCAGATCACGGCGAGGTTCGCAGCCTCCCAGGTGCGCCCGACGTTGAGGCCGCCGTCGCCGACGAACCCGACTGCCACGCCCTCGCCCTTGAGCTGGCAGGCCAGGGCGGCGCCCATCGCGATGCCGACACCGGCGCCGACGATGCCGTTGCCTCCGAGATAGCCTCGATCGAGATCTGCCAGGTGCATCGTGCCGCCACGGCCGCCCACGGAGCCGGTCGCGCGCCCATAGAGCTCGGCCATGACGTGGGGCGCCTCGAGACCCTTGGCGAGTGCGGTGTGGTGGGAGCGGTGCGTGCCCGCGACGGGATCGCTCGGGTGCAGTGCCCGCATCGTGCCGACGGCGACGGCCTCCTGCCCGGCAGCGGAGTGGATGCCGCCGGGGATGGCGCCGCGGGAGCCGAGTCGCTCGGCGCGCTCCTCGAAGCGACGTATCAGGAGCATGGTCTCGAGCCATTCCAGGAGCTCGCCCTTGGGCAGGCCCGTGAGGTCGATCTCGATGTCTTCGGCAGCCGCAGTTCGTGCGTCAGTCACGGGAGCGCTCCCAGGTGTCGGGGCGTTCGACAGCGGCGGCGAAGCGGTCGAGCAGCTTCGCGGCGTCGCTTCCGTCGAGCGCGCGGTGATCCACGTTGAGCGTGGCAAACATGGTGGGCCGGGCTTCGAGCGCGCGGCCACGGACGACGACCCGGTCACGGATGCGGCCGACCGTCAACAGCGTTTGCTGGCCGGTCGCGATGATGCCCGTGAACTGATCGACGCCGAAAGCGCCGAGGTTCGAGAGGGTCGAGGCCGGGGCGGCAGTCAGATCGGCGGCCTCGAGGCGGCCGGAGCGGGCCCGCTCGACGGCTCGCGCTCGCTCGCCGGCGAGGCGTCCGAGCCCCAGCCCGGCGACGCCGGCGATGACCGGGATGAGCACACCGTCGTCGGTGGCGACAGCGAGGCCGATCGCGGGGTCGGGATCGTCGGGAGAGGCGACGGCGCGAGCGAGCGCGACGAGCAGGAGATCGGTGACCGTGACTCCCATGTTCTCGCCCTTGCACCAGGCCGCGAGCGCCAGCAGGTCCCCGCAGTCGACCTCGCGCGTGACGGCGAAGTGCGGGATGGTCGTCCAGGCCTCGCTGACCTTGCGCGCGATCAGATCGCGGTAGCCGCCCGCCGGCGCGCGAGTGGACGTGTCGGAGCCGTTCGAGGTAGCTGCCACGGCAGGGCGCCCGGGCGCCGACGCGATCTGCGCGAGCACGTCGTTGGCGCGACCTGCGCCGCCGACCGACTCGAAGGGGATTCCGTGCTCGCGCGCGAGACGGCGGGCGCGCGGCGTCAGGCGATGCGGGCGACCACCGGCGGGCGCTGCCTCGGCAGGGGCATGCGCCGCCGCAGGGGCCGCGGTCGCAGCGACCGGTGGGGCAGTCGCCGCTGCGGAGTCGACCCCAGCCGCTGCCTGCGGGGCGTCCTCGTCCTCCCCGGGCGCGAGGATGCGCACGAGCGCCTGGCCGACGAGCGCGGTCGCCCCCTCGGCCACCAGGTGGCGGCCGAGCAGGCCCTCGGAAGGGCTCTCCAGCTCGACGGCGGCCTTGTCGGTCTCGATCTCGGCGATGGCCTCGCCGGCGGCGACCGCATCGCCCGGCTGCTTGAGCCACCGCACGAGCGTACCCTCGTCCATCGACACGCCGATCTCGGGCATCACAACGTCGTTCAAGAGCGCTCCCTTCGCGCCGAGATTGCCTTCAAGACAGCCGCCGTCACAGATCCTCGAGACGCGTACGCCGCACCCGGGTGCCCGCGCGCTCGAGAACGTCCGGCTGCAGAGCCGTGCCGAGCCCCGGCCCGTCGGGCGGCGAGATGAATCCGTCGACGACGGCCGGTAGCTCCGTCACGAGATCGCGGTACCACCCACGGTAGAAGGCGCGCACCGACTCCTGCAGCACCGCATTGGGTGTGCTGATCGCCAGGTGTGTGCCCGCAGTCAGGCCGATCGGGCCCGTGCAGTCGTGCGGCGCGATCGGCACGCCGTGCAGCTCGGCCAGGGCGGCCACCTTCTTGGCCTCGGAGAGGCCGCCGCACCAGCCGAGATCGAGCATCAGGTAGCCCAGGTCGCAGCGTTCGAGCAGCTCGTAGTACCGGGCACGCGTGCCGATCGTCTCGCCGAACGTGCAGGGCAGCGGCGTGCTGTCGATGAAGCGCGAGACGGCCAGCATGTCGTCGAGCTTCACGGCGTCCTCGACCCAGTAGGGCGCGTAGTCCTCGAGCGCGCGGGCGATGGCCTTGGCCGGGCCGGGCTTCCAGAGCGCATGCAGCTCGACCATGATGTCCATCCGGTCACCCAGCGCGGCGCGCACCTTCTCGATCGGAGCGAGTGCCTCGCGCATCTCGTCGGCCGAGATGGACATGCCGTCGTGCGCCAGCGCGGCTCCGTCGAACGGCCAGATCTTCATCGCCGTCAGCCCTTCGGAGAGCAGGCTCTCGGCGAGCTCGTCGGCCCGGTGCAGGAAGGCATCGAGATCCTCGTAGGCGCTCAGGTCGACGGCCTCGGACGGCAGGTTCCAGTTGCGGATCGGCTCCGCCGCCCGCACCTGTCCGTACCACGGCCCCGCGCACGTGTTGTACGTGCGGATGCTCTCGCGGCATTGCCCACCCAGCAGGCGGTACAGCGGCTCGCCCACCGACTGCCCGAGGATGTCCCAGAGCGCGACGTCGACCGCGGAGTTGCCCTTGGTCTCCGCGCCCGACCCGCCCCATCCGGTGAACGAGTCGTAGAGCCGCCGCGCGTGGCGCTCGATGTCGCGCGGCTCCTCCCCCAGGAGCCGCGGCGCGGCGACCTCGTGCAGATAGCCCTCGACCGCGTCGAGATGGAGGCACGTCTCGCCGAGTCCGACGATTCCCTCGTCGGTCACGAGTTGCAGCCAGCCGAGCGACGGCAGCTCCTCCCGGCGAATCGTGATGAGCTCGATCAAACGCACTATCGGCCGTCCTTCTGGCCCGCGAACGAGTGCGGCGCCGGGTTGTCGAGAAGCACGCCGCGCGGTCGCTCGGCCACGCGGTATCCGCCGTCGACCGGCAGTTCCACGCCCGTGACGAACGACGAGGCGTCGGAGGCGAGGTAGATCGCGGCGCCGACGAGGTCGGACGGGCGGCCGAAGCGGCCCGCCGGCGTGCGGCGGTGCACCTCGTAGCCGATCTCACCTCCCAGGGGCCTGGCGGTCATCGCCGTCTCGATCCAGCCCGGGAGGATCGCGTTGGAGCGGATGCCGTGGGGAGCGAGCTCGACCGCGAGCGCGCGGGAGAGCCCGAGGATGCCCGCCTTGGCCGAGGCGTAGCCGGCCGCGCGAGGGGGCCCGAAGACCGAGTACATGGATCCGAGGTTGATGATGGCCCCGCCGTTTCCGGCTTCGATCATGGCCCTCGCGGCGTGCTTGGAGCAGAGGAACGAGCCGGTCAGGCTCGTGTCGACGAGCAGGCGCCACTCCTCCAGCGTCATGTCGAGCACGCTGTAGCTCCCGCCGACCCCGGCGTTGTTGACGAGCACGTCGAAGCGCCCGTGGCGCTCGACCACTGCGGCGATCGCCTCGCTGACGGACTCCTCATCCCGGACGTCGACCTCGAGCACGTTGTGCGCGCCGTGATCCTCGACCGCCTCGAGGTTCTTGACCGCGTCGCGACCCGTGACAGTCACCTCGGCGCCGACGGCCCGCAGCCCGCGTGCGATCGCCTGGCCAAGGCCGCCGTTGCCGCCTGTGACGAGCGCAACCTTGCCGTCGAGCCGGAATGTCGCGAGCGGATCCTGGCTCATCCCTTCACGGCCCCGGCCGTCAGCCCCGCGACGATCAGGCGCTGCACGGAGAGGTAGAACAGCACCGGAAGGATCGCGAACATGATGCCCGCCGCGAGGAGCTGCTGCACGGGACTGTCGAGCTGCGAGATGAGCGTGGCTATGCCGACGGACGCGGGCATCGAGCTGGTGTCCGTGATCAGCGTCGATGTGAAGAGGTACTCGTTCCAGCTGAAGAAGAACGCGACCACGCCCACGGCGACGATGCCCGGCAGCGAGAGAGGCATGACGATGCGCCAGAGCACGCCCAGGTCGCCCGAGCCGTCGACGCGCGCAGCATCGAGCACGTCCTCCGGCAGCGCCGAGAAGAGGCGCATGAGGATCCACACGCCGATCGGCAGGATGAACGCCGCGTGCAGCAGCGCGACCGCCCAGAGGTGACCGGTCAGGCCACTCTCGCGGAAGAACTTGAAGACCGGTACGACGATCACGGCGCCGGGCATCATCTGCGTCAGGAGCAGCATGAACCCGAAGAGCAGCTTGCCGTGCCAGCGCAGCCGCGACATGGCGAAGGCGCCCGAGGTCGCGAGCACGATCGTGACGACCGTCGTCATGAGCGCGAGCTTCGTCGAGTTCCAGATCCACGTGCCGATCGGCCGGTCGTGGATCAGCTGCCGGTAGGTGTCGAGGTTGAGCGCCTTCGGATAGAGCGGCGGCGGGAAGTGCAGCGCGTAGTGCAGGGGCTGGATCGAGCTGACGACCATCCAGTAGATCGGGAAGAACAGGATGACCATCACGACGACGACACCGGCATACAGGCTGACGCGCCCGAGCCAGTGCTTGAAGCCGCGCCTTCGCCGGCGGCGAGGTGGGTGTGCCGCGGCATGCGTCGCGGCTGGCGTTGCGGCGCTCATGCCATCTCGCCCAGGCCGGCCTTCTTCTCGATCAGCAGGAACAGCACGACCGCGATAGCCGATGTGGCCACGCCCGCGGCTGCGATCGTCGACGCGTAGGAGAAGTCGTAGAAGCGGAAGGCCTGTTGATAGATGTTGATCGCGAGCGTGGATGTTGCCGTGACGGGGCCGCCGCCCGTCGTCAGGTAGATCAGCGTGAACTGCTGGATCGCGAAGATCGAGGAGAGGATCGCGAGCAGGCTCAGCGTCGGCAGGATGGCCGGGATCGTGACGTAGCGGAAGCGGCCCCAGGGCGAGGCGCCGTCGACGCGCGCAGCCTCGTAGAGGCTGCCGGGCACGGTCTGCAGTGCCGCGAGGATGACGAGCCCGTAGAACGGGAAGCCCTTCCAGACGGTGATCACGATCACGCAGCCGAGCGCGAGCTTCTCGCTGTTCAGCCACTGCGGATTGTCATGCACCCACGGAAGCCAGCGCGCGAACACGTTGGCGACGCCGAACGTCGGGTTCAGCATCCACAGGAACGCGATGGTGGTCGGCACGTCGGGGAACGCCCACGGCGTGGCCAGGAGCGCGCGCGCGGTGGCGCGGCCCGTGAAAACGGCGTTCATGAGCAGCGCGGTGCCGAGGCCGATGGCCAGCGACAGCACCACGACGAAAGCGGTGTATTCGAGGGTGACGCGGATCGTGTCCCAGAACGCCGGGTCGTTGATCATCCGATCGTAGTTCGCGAACCCGAGCCCTCCGTGCGGCTGCTCGAGGCCCAGCTTGAGCCCTCGGTACATCGGGTAGAGCAGGAAGATCCCCTCGAACAGGACGATCGGGAGGATGAGGACGTATCCGAAGGGGAACTTGTCGCGCGCACTACGCCGTGCCCGCGGACGCCTACTGTCCGCGGGCACGGTCGAAGCGCTCTGGCTGATGTGTGCCACCGGCCTTTGAGGATCGCGCCGGCTAGAAGACGCGATCGGCCAGCGCCTGGGCCTGCGTCTGGGCGTCGGCCATCGCCGAGGCGATGGAGGTGGAGCCCGTCAACGCGCGCTGGTAGTTGGTCAGGATGATCTGGCCGAACTCCGTGTCGTGGTAGACGAAGTCGCCCTCGACGTCGAACTGGCTCAGCGGCTTGATGGCGCGGTAGCCGGTCGACCACTTGAGGTTGTCGAGGTACTTCTTGACGCCCTTGACCTCCAGCACCTCGGGGAACGCGGGCACGACGTCGAGCGAGCCCTCCATGAGCTCCGCCATGTTCTCCGGGTGGGTCATGAAGGTCACGAACGCGACCGAGCCGTCCATGCTCTTGGTGTTCTTCGGGATGGAGAGCGGGTGCAGACGCGAGATCTGCTTGCCGCTCTTCCAGGGCGCCGCGACGCTGCGAAGGTCGGGGTAGATCTTCGGGCCGGTCGTCTTGATGATGTTGACGGCGGCCGACACGATCAGCTCCTGCGCCACCTGCCCGTTCGAGAACAGGCGAGCCGCGGCCGCATCGTTCGAGCCCTGCGGGATCGCCTTGTCGTAGAAGTCCTTCCAGGTCGTCAGCGTCTGGATGACCTTCGGATCCGTCAGGTTGGGCTTCTTGCCGATGGCCCACTTGGCGTCGAACGCGCATGCCCAGTCCTGCAGGCTGAACCAGAACGAGAACTGTTCGGCCATCGTGTTCGGCTGGTAGAGGCCGAACTGGTTGGGCTTGTTGGTCAGCTTGACCGTCTGTGCCAGCCACTCCTGCGGATCCTGGGCGGGCGCCTTGATGCCGGCCGCGTTCAGGAGCGCCTTGTTGTAGAGGAGGCCGAACGCAACCTCGACGATGCTGATGCCGTAGAGATGACCACCCTTGCGGATGTAGTTGTGCGAAGAGCTCGGATGGACGCCGACCTTCTTGACGATGGAGTCGATCGGCACCAGCAGGCCGCCCTGATTGACCATGCGCGCGGCGAGGTCGGGGATCAGTGTCATCACGTCGGCGTCGATGCCGCCGGCCTGGATCTGGGTATTGACGTGATCCTCGTACTGGTTGGCCGGCCACCCCGTCCAGACGACCTTGTACTTGCTCTGGCTCTTGTTGAACTTCGCCATCATCTTGTTCCAGGCCTGGTGGCGGCCCGGCTCGTACTGGAACCAGCTCATCAGCTTGAGCGTGGTCGGCCCGCCCGTGGTGCGCGCGATGCGCGTCTTCCGGAGCGGTCCCGCGCCGAGCGGCACGGCGCTGACAGCGGCGAGCATGGCGCCCTTCTCGAGCAGCCCGCGTCGGCTGATCACACCCTCGCCCTGTGGCTTGTCTTCGTGGTTTTGCACTTCATCTCCCATTGCAATCGGTACCTTTCCGGCTCCCTTCATCGGAAACCGCGTACTTGGAGGTGGTCGGAGCGGATGTCCTACGCCGGACTCGTCATCATCACCTCCGGCGACTCTGGGGATCGCCTCACCACGTCATGCTCCCGCCGGCGTTGAGGGCGAGGTTCCCCCCATCGACCGGCAACGTGGATCCTGTCGTCATCGCGGCGGAGCGTGAGGCGAGGAAGAGCACGGCGCCGACGACGTCGTCGGGCTCCGCGAGACGGCCGATGGGAATGCCTCCGAGGAAGCGCTGCAGGAGGGCATCGGTGTCGAATTTCTCGTTTGCGAGCAGCTCTCGCAGGCCGGGCGTGAGTACCTGGCACGGGGCGACGGCATTGACGCGGACGCCACGGGTGGCCCACTCGACCCCGAGTTCGCGGGTCAGCGCGATGACCCCGGCCTTGCTGACGTCGTATGCGAAGTTGCCGCGCCCGATCGCGTTGACGCCGCCGATCGAGGCGATGTTGACGATCGCGCCCGAGCCCGCCGCCAGCATGCGGCGCCCGCACTCGCGCGCAAACAGGAAATACCCGGTCAGCGTGACGGCCAGCACGCCGTTCCACTCTTCGAGGGTGATCTCCTCCGGGCGCGTGTGGCTCCCGCGCGCGGCGTTGTTGACGAGCACGTGTGGCCCACCGAGCTCGGCTTCCGTCGCATCCACGGCCGCCACGACGTCCGCTTCGCTGGACGTATCGCAACGACGGGCGAGCACCTTGGTGCCGCCGGCTCGCAACTCGTCCGCGAGCGCCTTGACGCCGTCCTCGTTGAGATCGAGCAGCGCGAGAGCGGCGCCGCGCGCAGCGAATCCGCGCGAGAGCGCGGTGCCGATGCCTCCGGCCGCGCCGGTGATGATCACGGTCGAGCCGGTGAAATCGAGATCGCCGTTGGCGCTCACGATGCCTCGGCGGCAGTAGGGTCGATCACGACGGCGCCGAGGCGGTCGCGCAGGTCTGTCAGGACGCTCCAGATCGCGGCCGGCACCGGCACGCCGTTTCGGCGTCGCTCGGCTCGGGCACGGGCCTCCGGCTCTCCAGGCAGCGTCACGGTGGCTCCGGTGGCCGCGGCGCGGGCGCGGACGTCGGCGCACCATGCGTCGACGGCGCTCGCGAAGCCGTCGGCCTTGCCTGTCCCGGCGGGATCGAGGGCGAGGATGAAGAGGCTGTAGGGCTTGTCGCGATCGTCGACGGGTGCCGCCGCGAGGCCGCGGCTCATCAGCTCGGCGATCACGCTCAGCGCGTAGCCCTTGTGACCGCCGAAGGGCACGAGCGCTCCACCGTTGTAGTAGTCGTCCGGATCGCACGACGGCCGCCCCTGTGCATCGACGACGGCGGCGACGGGCAGCTGCTCGCCGCGCGAGACGGCGACGCGGAGCTTGCCCTCAGCGAGCTCCGACGTGGCGAAATCGACGAGGATCGGGGCGCCGTCGGCGCGCGGGACGGCCCACGCGACGGGATTGGTGCCCAGGGCGCGCACCCCGGTGCCGGGCGGGGCGACTGCGGGGTCCGCGTTGCAGAGCGCGTGGCCGACGAAGCCGGCTGCCGCGATCGTCTCGACATACTCGCCGATGCGCCCGAAGTGCCCGCCGCGGTCGACGACCACCACGCCGATGCCGTGGGTACGCGCCAGCCGCACCGCGGTCTCGGTCGCGAGCTGCGCGGCGAGCTGGCCCCATCCGCGCCTGCCATCGACCCGAGCCATGGCGCCGCGCTCGAACACGACCGCGGGCTCCGCGGCGGGATCGACCTCGCCGCTCTCGGCGAATTCGACGTACGAGCTCAAGCGAAGCACCCCGTGCGAATCGTGGCCGGCGATGTTGGCCTCGACGAGTGAACGCGCGACCACCTCGGCTCGCCCTGGGGCGGTGCCGGTTGCCGCCAGAATCGCCGTGGCGAGGACGACGAGTTCGGCTGGGGGTAGGAGGAGATCGTCAAGCACGAAGCCTTTCTAAAACGGTTAACCGTTTCTGTTAACCGTTTGCGGCGGTGACTTTACTCCCCCCATCCGGGAGGCGTCAAGCGCGCAGGCGAGTGATTGACTCACTCGGTGATTGCCGCGGAACCTACGACGCGAGTTCGGGCCGAGAAGTCAGCACCGGCTTCAACGTCGCCACATCCGGGCGCACTTGCCGCAGGTAATCCGTGTTTTCGAACTGATGCTGGAGCAGCTTCGCGAGCAGGTCGGCGTCGCCCGCCGCGAGCCCATCGATGAGCGGGGCGTGCATGTCGCGGACGAGCACCTTCAGCTGATCGGCCGAGAGCTGGGTGCGCCGGTTGGCGACGACGAGCACCGTCGTGAGGACGGGCGCCAAGGCACTCCAGGCGCTCATGAGAGAACGGCTGCCCGAAAACGCCACGATGGCGCGATGGAAGACCATGTCGAGCTCGGCGAGTACTTCGCCGGAGGCGTCTTCGGCGGCCTCGATCGCCGCATAGGCGGCAAGCACGTCATCCAGGCTGTGGCCGCGCTCGAGGCCCCAGCGCACCGCCTGCGACTCGAGTTGCCAGCGCACCGAAAGCAGGTCGAGCAGCCGCTCGTGGTCAAAGCCGACGGCCGAGCTCCGGCCCGTGGGCGTGATCTCGACCAAACCCTGGGCATGGAGCTCGTGCAGAGCCGTGCGCACAGGACCACGACTCACGCCGAGAGCGCGGGCAATCGTTGTCTCCACAAGCGGCGCGCCGGCCGGCATGCTTCCCGAGACGATCGCCTCACGCAGCGCGCGCACGACGCGCAGTGAGTGCGCGCTGCGGGAGAGCTTCCCGCCCGAGGGCAGGCTCTCGAGGTCGATCCTGCCACTCACGGGCGGCGCTCCCGATTCACGCGGTGCACCATCGAAGAAAGCGTTCTCTGGAAGTCTCAAAGCTGAGGCGAGTGTATAGAGCGCCATGGTAAGGCGGAGCGACAGAGCCACGCCAGGCTTCGGGAATCGCCGCTTGACGCCGTCGCTCGGCCGTCCCTAGGATCCCGCCCCGATGTCCGCCGACCCCCATTCCGATCCGTTCCGCCTGGACGGGCGCGTGGCTCTCGTCACGGGTGCAGGCGGCGGCATAGGAAGCGCGACCTGCCTGGCGCTCGCGCGTGCCGGCGCCTCGGTCGCAGCGCTCGAGACCGTCCCCGCGACGCTGGCAGCGACCATCTCGGCCGTCGAGGCCGAAGGCGGCCGAGCCGTGCCGCTGGCCGGCGACGTGCGACGGGAAGCCGACGTGCATCGACTCTTCGACGAGGCAGAGGCGCACCTCGGGCCGGTCGACGTCCTCGTCAACACGGCGTTCGCCGCGAGGCATCATCGCCCGGACGAGATGCCGCTCGACGACTGGGAGTACAACATCGAGATCAACCTCACCGGCTACTTCCTCTGCGCCCGAGAGGCGGCACGCCGGATGATCGAGCGCGGCAGCGGTGGTTGCATTGTCAACATCAGCTCGATCGCGGGTCAGAACGGCATGGGCAGGCGGAATTTCGCCTACAGCGTGTGCAAAGGCGGGGTCAATCAGATGACGCGAGAGATGGCGATTGAATGGGCAAAGTTCGGCATTCGCGTGAATGCCGTGGCCCCCTGCCAGATCCTCACGCCCGGCTTCCGCGAGCGCATGCAACACCCCGACTTCGACGACGCCCTGATGGATCGGATCCGCTCCGGGATCCCGCTCAACCGCCTCGGGAACCCGGAGGAGATCGCACGGCCAGTGGTGTTCCTCGCCTCCCCGGCCGCCTCGCTCATCACGGGTGTGATCCTGCCCGCAGACGGCGGCAACCTCGCCATGAACGCCGGCGGAAGCCACACCTACTGAGCCTCGCGGGAGGGCCCATGCTGTTCAACGCCGAACGCGCCAAGGCCTTGCTGGGCGAGGCCGGAGTCGATGCCATCGTCGCGGCGGCGCAGCTGAGCGTCGACTACGTGACCGACCATCGGAGCTCCTTCGAGAGCACCTTCCGCCGCTACCACATGATCCCGGGCGCAGGGCCCGAGCTGCTCTTCCGATCGTTCGCCGTCGCGACCGCCGCCGGCGAGCGGACGCTCGTGGCGCACGCGGCGACGGTCTCCACCGCGCTTCCCGACTGGACGGAGGGTCTGGAGATCTACGGCGCAGGCGGCTTCGACCCGGCGGCGGCCGAGGCAGCGGAGGGCGGCTTCCGCGAGCTCGCGCGCAGCCTTGCGCGGCGCAGCGCCGAGGTCACGGCGCTCGAGGCGCTGGCGACGGCGATCCGCAACGTTGTGCCGCACGGCGGACGCGTCGCGGTGGAGAGCGCGGGAATGCAGCCGGGCGAGCTCGACGAGCTGCGAGCGCTGCTACCCGGCATCGAGCTCGGCGACGGCTCGTTTCTGCTTCGCCTGATCCGCATGGTGAAGAGCGAGGACGAGATCGAGCGCTCCCGCCGTGCCGCCGAGATCGCCGAGATCGGACTCGCCGCGATGGTCGCCGCGGCCACGCCCGGCCGCACGCTCGCCTCGCTCGCGCAGGCCTTCCGGCGTGAGATCGCCGAGCACGGGGCCGATCTCGAGCACGTCGCGATCAGCCCGTTCGGCCTTGGCATCGCGACCGTCTCGAACTACCCGCTGGGGCAGCGCGACGTGCTCCTGCTCGACGTCGGCTGTCTGTATCGCTCGTGCGTCTCGGACACCGGCATCACGCTCGCGCTCGAGCCGCTCCCGCGCGAGGCCGAGGCGCGCTACGCCCTCGTCCGCGACTGCCTCGAGGCCGGCGCGCGCGCCCTCGCTCCCGGCACGCCCGTCTCGGACGTCTACCGCGCAATGCGAGCCGTCGTCGACGGCACCGACGCCGAGCGCTCGCTGCCCCAGGGCCACGGCCTCGGCCTCGAGCCGCGCGAGCTGCCGTTCATCGGCCCACCGACAGACCTCCGGCTCGCCGACGACGTCGTCGATCTCGCCGTCGACCAGGCCCTGGAGCCCGGGATGGTGATCAATCTCGAGGTGCCGCTCGAGCAGCCGGGCCAGTACGCGGTGCACGTCGAACGCTCGTTCCTGATCACCGGTGACGGAGTCGTCCCACTGACCTCGCAGGACCGCAGCCACGCCTTCGTGGCCGGAGCGAGGCCGTGAGGACGTCGAGAGCCTCGGCGCGCCGGTCCAGGCGTGCTTCGGCACGCAAGACACCGTGCGGTGCGGTCCGTATGATTGCCACATAGATTCCTCCGGCCTGGATCACGCTGCGCTGACAGCGATCACGGCTCGGCTCAAGGGGTTCTACGAACTCCGGGCAGCCGAAGAGCCGGAGCGCGACCCCGAGGCGCTCCTCCGGTTTCGCAAAGCCCTCGACGCGGTCGGCCTGCGTTCAGGCGCGCGTGTCCTCGATGTCGGCGCGAAATGGGGCGGCCTGTCCGCCGTGATTCAAGCTGCCGGCCTGGAGGTCGACTACACCGGCGTCGACCTGAGCGAGGCGAACATCGAGGCCGGGGCTGCGGCAGGCGTGCGGTTCGTGCACGCAGACGTGACGGAGAGGCTCCCCTTCGACGACCATTCCTTCGACTGCGTCTTCTGTCTCGAGCTCCTCGAGCACCTGATCATTCCGCTCAGCCTGCTGTGCGAGCTGCGCCGCGTACTGACAGAGAACGGGCGCGTCGTCCTCTCGGTCCCCAGCCCGTACAGCTGGGTGGAGGCCACGCGCGAGCTGCTCGGCCGGCCCGATCCGGAGGGCCACCTCAACGCGTTCACAACACCGGTGATGAAGAATCTGACGGCACTGGCCGGCTTCGAGATCGAGCGGCGAGCCGGCACCTCGATCCGGATCCCCAAGACACTCAAGCTGATCCCGACGAACTCGATTCTCGCTCGCTCTCGCATCTACGTCATTCGCCCGTCGAGCGACCTCGCGTTCGCAGGGCGCAGCGTCGCCTCCCTGCCATAGGCGAACCGCTGCGCGCGGGCGCGGGCCGAGTCGTCGGCAACTGGTAGCCTCCGCCGCGCAATTTCCAACTCGACTCAGGGGCCGAATCATCGTGGAAATGACGGTCGAGGAACTGCCGGACGGCGTCACGAAAGCGGCGCTCCGGGGCCGGATGGACATCGAGGGCGCGCAGGCCGTCGACATGCGCTTCAGCGTGCTCAGCGGCGCCAAGAGCAAGCTGGTGGTCGACCTGACACACCTGGATTTCATCGGTTCGATGGGCTTGCGCACCTTGATGATGTGCGCGCGCACGATCAAGGCGAAGGGCGGCAAGATGGCGATCGCCGGCGCGCAGCCGAACGTCCTGAAGGTGCTGAACAGCATCGGCATCGACGACGTGGTGTCGGTCAACCCGTCGCTCGAATCGGCCGTGGCGGCCGTCTGCGCCTGATCGCGCCCTGCTGATGCAGTGCCAGGCCGTCGAGGACGACCTGGGCGCCGTGAAGCCCGCTGCGGAGTGGGTCGAAGGCCGCCTCGTGAGCGCGGGCGCCGGCGAGGATCTGCGTCACGACGTGCGAGTCTGCCTCGAAGAGGCCCTGGCCAACCTCATCCTGCACGCGCAGCCTCGCGACGGCGACAAGCACATTCGCCTCCGGCTCACGGCGTCGAGCGACGGCGCGACCCTCATCGTGAGCGATCGCTGCGTGCCCTACGACATCACCGACGACATCCCGCGCTCCGCGCCGCGCGCGCCGGGCGAGATCCGCATCGGCGGCAACGGCGTGACGCTCATCCGCGCGCTCGCCGGGCGCGTCCAGTATTCCGCCGAGGCCGACGGCAACGACCTTCGCCTCGAGTTCGGCGTGGACGCCAAGCGGAGCCTGATCCGCTCCATACCGGCGCTGCGCAACGTCCCGCAGGACGCTCTCGATGCACTCCTCGCGGATGCCGGCGACTGCAGCTTCGCCGCGGGCGACACGCTGCTGAAGCAAGGCGAAGCAGGTGCGTTTGCGCTCATCCTGCTCACGGGCGAGGTGACGATCATCAACGAGAGCGCCCACGGCGATGTGCCCCTCAGGGTCATCGCAGCGCCCGCGCTGATCGGTGAGATCGGCGCGCTGTCGCAGCTTCGCCGTACCGCCGGAGCTCGCGCCAACACCGACATCACCGCGCTCGAGATACCCCGCGAATCGATGCTGCTCGTGGCCCAGCACGAGCTGCTCCTGGCCGTGATCGCCCAGACCGGTGAGCAGATCGAGAATCTCAGCACGGCGCTCGGGCTCTATGCAGCCGGCCTTGCGGCGCTCGAACGTGACGACCTCGACGCCGCCATCCTCGCGGACCTCACCAACCCGACCCCGGAGCTGAGCAACTTCGCCGAAGCGTTCCAGCGCCTGGCGCATCGTGTGACGCTGGAACGGCGCTCGCGCGCCGAGCTCGCCAGCGCAGCCCTGATCCAACGCGCGATGCTGCCCGCGCCGATCGAAGCGAAGAGATTGGCGGGCCGTTGCACGGCGTTCGGCACCGTGAAGCCCGCGCGGGAGGTCGGCGGTGATCTGTTCGACCTCACGTTGTTGAGCGAAGACCGGCTCGTGCTGGTGGTCGGCGACGTCTGCGGCAAGGGTGTGCCGGCCAGCCTCTTCATGAGCGCGACGGTGACGGCGCTGCGGCTCGCTGCGGCTCATGAGCGCGACCTCTCCCGGTTGATCGCGCAGGCCAACGACGCGCTCTGCGCGCAGAACGCCATGGCGATGTTCG
>Ga0207683_10000103_pt1 | contig 70068 bp, 72 predicted proteins | sample KBSM73metaG_FD_184333 | JGI IMG/M metagenome (GOLD analysis project Ga0207683, IMG submission 184333) | Miscanthus rhizosphere microbial communities from Kellogg Biological Station, Michigan, USA - KBS M7-3 metaG (SPAdes) (version 2) | ecosystem: Host-associated > Plants > Roots > Rhizosphere >...
TTCGCACCGGCGAATAGCAATGACAGCTACTTGCAGTGGCAAGCAATGTCCTCCTGATTGGCACTCTTCAGATTTGCGTGAAAATAATTCACACGGATTGACGCTGATTTCGGGTTGACTCAGCTATGTTTGCTGGGTCGGGTCGAACTGAAAGGTCAGCGCGCAGGGCGAGGTCATGTCCCGACGGCGTTCGCATCGGCCCCCTCCAATCGCAGGGAGGGGGCCGATTCCAAGGCTGACGCCGAGGGCAAGGGTGACACGTCGACAGGGAAGGCCGACAACGGCTCGAACAAGGCGTCTGGCGGGAAGGATTCCTCCGGCGCGACGTCAGGCCACAAGGCGGCACACAAGAACAACAAGTAGCCAACCCGGAAGGCCCGTCGGCCCCCTTGCTGGCGGAGGGGGGCCGATTCCCGTCCTGACCGGCGGATCCTCAGTATCCGCTCAGGAGGTGCCGGGATAATTCCCATCTGTTATGAGTCAACCGGCCGTTTCGGCGTTGGATACGGAGCCGATACTGCGGGTGGACGGCCCGCGGCACCGGCTTCCGCGCAGCCGACCTCGGATCCGTGCCGCAGGCCGGGTGCTGGGAGGATTGGCCGCCGTCGTCGTGCTCGCCGTCACCGCGATGGGTTGGGCCGGCTATCGCAATCTGTCCGGAGGCATCACCACCTCGCAGGCGCTGGCCGGCGGCCCGGCGTCAGTCGGGGGGGCGCAGAACATCCTGATCATGGGATTGGACAGCCGCCTGGACCAACACGGCCAGCCGCTCCCCCAAGACATCTACGACGCGCTGCATGCGGGCGACGAAACCGTCGGCGGCTACAACGCCAACGTTCTGATCCTGTTGCACCTACCCGGCGGCAACGGTCCCGTCAGCGCCGTATCGGTGCCCCGCGACGACTACGTCGATCTGCCCGGATGCCCCAGCGGCGTGTGCAAGGGCAAGATCAAACAGGCCTACGGGCTGGCGTACCAGCAGACCATGAACAGGCTGAGCGACAGCATCTCCCAGTCATCCCGCGAGCAGACCGCGCGTGAAGCGGGCCGCAAGGCGGAGATCGACACGGTGCGCCGGCTGTTGAGTGTGCCGATCGACCATTTCATCGAAGTCACCCTCGGAGCCTTCTTTCAGATCGCACAAGTCGTGCAGCCGATCACCGTGTGCCTCAACGACGACACCTCAGACAGCTACTCCGGTGCGAAATTCCACCGTGGCGTTCAGCAGATTGATGCCGCGCAGGCGATGGCGTTCGTGCGGCAGCGCCGCGACGAGAACGACCAATTGTTCACCGACATGGACCGCACTCGCCGCCAGCAGGCGTTCATCGTGTCTCTGGTGACCGCGCTGCGCCACGCCGGAGCGTTGTCCAGTCCCAGCGATTTGCGCAACCTGCTACAGGTCGCCCAGCGGAACATCGCCGTCGACGCCGGATTCGACCTCGCGGGTTTCGTCGAAAACGCTTCAGCACTGACCGACACCCGCCTCACCCTCTATACGCTGCCGATCAGCGAGTTCGGTCAGGACCCTGCGGGCGAGGACGTCAACATCGTCGACGTGCACGGCATCCGGGCGATCGTGCACAACCTGTTCACCAACGGGGCGCCCCCCGACATCCCGATCCCATCGCAATCCCGTTCTGCCCCAACGACACTCGATGTCATCAACGCCACAAGCCACAGCCGCCTCGGCACGGCAGTCGAACAAGCCTTCGGCGCCGACGGACTGACCGCGGGAACGGTCAGCACCGCAGAGAGCCTGGCCGAAACGAGCACCATCGCCTACGGGCCAGGCGCCGGCGACGCCGCGCACATGCTGGCCGACCGCCTTCAGCTCGCCGCCACGGCGTCCGACGCCGTCGCGGCCGACACGGTGCGGTTGACGATCGGTGCCGACTTCCCCGCCGCCGAGTACTTGCGCGGCAGCACCAGCAGTACCGCCGCCACCGCGGCCCCGGTCACCACGGTCGACGCAACGGCCAGTGGAACCCAGGCGCCTGCACCGACCGACCTCACCGAGATGGCCGGGACGAACACCCCGTGCGTGAAGTGATCACTGCGGCGCCTTGACCCACTTTCCGGCGTCGCCGACGATGCCCACCGGCACGGCCCCGGACAGGCTGACGTTCTGCACGCTCGGGCCCGCCGCGACGATCGTGGTGTCCTGCAGGATCGGCAGCACGGTCGACATGTTCCACAGCCGCGGTTCGACCGCATTGATCACCTGACCGATGTCGTCGGTGCCGTCCAGCGCCGCGTCGATCTTCGGCTGGATGCTGCGGTCGCAGACGCCGGTGATGTTGCTCGGCGCCTGGACGAGCTGACCGGATTCCGGCGCCGGGATCGGACTGGTCTGCGTCGCCGTCGTGGTCGGCTTCACCGGCGTCGGCTGGGTGCTGGCCGGCGACGACGACGGCGACGAACTCGTCGTCCCCGGCGTGGCCGTCGAGACCGCTGTCGCTTCCAGCGCGGGGCAGCCGTACCGCGAGGCCAATGAGGTCGCCAGGTCGCCGCCCGCCTGATGCCAACCCACGACGGCGTCGACGCGGTTGTTGATCAACGCATCACCGTAGAGCACCACCGGGTCCAGCGCCGAGATGGACGCCGTGATGCCGACGTTTCGCAGTTGATCTGCCGCGGTGTTCGCGACCGCAACCGCGGTCGGGTCGTTGGCCGCCACACCGAGGACGAGCGTCAGCGGAACGCCGTCCCTTGTGATCCGCCCTCGGTTGTTATCGGGCGCGGGCGTGCCCGGCGTCGGCGGCGGCGGCGGCGTCTCGACGGGCTCAACCTGATAGCCCGCTTCGGCCAACAGAGCGAGCGCGCCCTCCTTTGTCATCGCGGGCGGCGCGGTCGGGACGTAACCCGGGTCGGACGGGGACCGCACCTGTGCCTGTGCGAGGGTGACGGTGTTGTCGTCGCCTGCACCCACCGACGCGAGCAGGTCGACGTCGAGCAGGCCCAGAATCGCTTTGCGCACTTGGGAATCCGCGAGTGCGGGCTGCTGCGCCCGAAGCGTCAGCTGCATGACCCGCGGTGTGACGATACGCGCGGTCCGCACGTCGGGAATCGCTGACAGTTGCGCGAACGCCGCCGCGCCGCCGTGTACCTGGGCGACCTGGGTGTCGCCGTTGCGGATCGAATCCGCCAGCGCGGCAGTCGCGCCGCCGCGCCGGAATAGCACCTGGTCGGGCTTGGCGGGCGCACTCCAGTAACGGTCGTTACGGGCCAGCAAGATCTCGTCGCGCTGCGGGTCGATGCTTTCCACGCGGAACTGGCCACCGGTGACCGGCAGCGCGCGCGCCAGTCCTGCCGCGAATCCGCCGGGCACGTCCTTGACGATGTGGGCGGGGAGGATGTTGTTGAACAGCTCGCGCCACGCGGGGTACGGCTGCGAGAAGGTCACCACCGCCGTCTTGCCGCCCTCGATGGATTGCACTCCGGTGATCAGGTCATAGCCCGCGGGGTCCACGACACCGGGCTCGCTGACCATCTGACGCCACAGGTACCAGAAGTCGTCGGCGGCGATCGGGGCGTTGTCGGTCCACGAGGCCTCGGGGCGGATCTTGTAGGTGACAGTGAACGGGTCCTGGCTGGTGACCTCTGCCGACTCCAGCAGCGTGGTGTCGAGCTCCCAGCGAGATCCAGTGGGCGAGTTCGGATCCGGAGCCGGCCGAAACGAACTGGGCAGAACGAGAGAGCTGATCGCCGCGTTCACCGGCGACTGATCCGACAGCAGGTGCGGGTTGAAGCCGGGCCCGATCGAGTCGATCGCCATGATGATCTGCGTCGCCTTCGGCGGCGGCGGTGCCGCGGTCTTCGACGTGTCGGTGCTCTGCGGCGCGGGCGGTGGGCTGACCGTGCAGCCGGAAGCCACCATCATCAGCGCGGATAGCACGACGATGATGCGAGGGGGGCCCGGCACGCTGTTCAGGGTATCGGCATGGTTAACCGCGGGCCTTGGCCCGGGAGCGGGCGCGTGCCCGTTGAGTGGCGTCGAGCTCGACCTTGCGCACCCGGACCACCTGGGGCGTCACCTCCACGCACTCGTCGGCGGCGCAGAACTCCATCGCCTGCTCGAGGTCCAACTCCAGCGGACGGGCCAGCGTTTCGATCACGTCGGCGGTCGAGCTGCGCATGTTCGTCAGCTTCTTCTCGCGGGTGACGTTGACGTCGAGGTCCTCAGCCCGAGGGTTGATGCCGACCACCTGGCCCTCATAGGTGTCCTGGCCGGGCTCGACGAAGAATTGGCCGCGGTCGGCGAGCTGGATCATCGCGAACGGCGTGATCGTCCCCGAGCGGTCGGACACCAGCGAGCCGGTGTGCCGCGCGCGGATGTCGCCCGCCCACGGCCGGTAGCCGTCGAACACCGCGTTCGCGATGCCGGTGCCGCGCGTCAGCGTCAGGAAGTCGGTCCTGAAGCCGATCAGCCCTCGGCTGGGCACGATGAAGTCCATCCGGACCCACCCCGCCGCGTGGTTGGTCATCTCTTCCATCCGGCCCTTGCGGCCGGCCATCAGCTGCGTGATGGCGCCGACGAACTCGTCGGGGCAATCGATCGTCATCGCCTCGAACGGTTCGTGCAGCTTGCCGTCGATCGTCTGGGTGACGACCTGCGGCTTGCCGACGGTCAGCTCGAAGCCCTCGCGCCGCATCTGCTCAACGAGCACGGCCAGCGCCAGCTCGCCACGGCCCTGCACCTCCCAGGCGTCCGGGCGGTCGATGTCGACGACTTTGATGGACACGTTGCCGACGAGCTCCTGGTCGAGCCGGCTGCGGACCATGCGGGCGGTGAGCTTGTGTCCGGACACCTTGCCCGCCAGCGGCGAGGTGTTGGTGCCGACGGTCACCGAGATGGCAGGCTCGTCGACCGTTATGCGCGGCAACGCGTGCGCGTGGTCCGGATCGGCGAGGGTGTCACCGATCATGATCTCCGGCAGGCCGGCGACAGCGACGATGTCGCCGGCGATGGCCTCGTCGGTCGGGGTGCGCTCGACGCCCTCGGTGACCAGGAGTTCGGTGATCTTGGCGTTCGTGATGACCGGGTGACCGTCCACTTCGCGCATCCAGGCGACCTGCTGGCCCTTGCGAATCCGGCCCTTGTAGATGCGGATCAGCGCGAGGCGGCCGAGGAAGGCCGACGCATCGAGGTTGGTCACCAGGGCCTGCAGTGGCCCCTCGGGATCGCCCTGCGGTGGCGGAATGTGTTCGAGCAGGACGTCGAACAGCGGGTCGAGGTTGTCGCCGTCGGGATTCTCGCCGTTGGCCGGTTCGGTGGTGCTGGCGATACCTGCGCGCCCAGACGCGTAGAGCGTGGGCAATCCGAGGGCGTCCTCGGCTGCTTTCTGGGCCTCCTCGTCGAGGTCGGAGGCGACATCGAGCAACAAGTCGTGGCTTTCAGAGACAACCTCGGTGATCCGCGCATCCGGCCGGTCCGTCTTGTTGACGACAAGGATCACCGGCAGGTGCGCGGCCAGGGCCTTGCGCAGCACGAAGCGGGTCTGCGGCAGCGGCCCCTCGGAGGCGTCCACTAGCAGCAGCACGCCGTCGACCATCGACAGCCCGCGCTCGACCTCGCCCCCGAAGTCCGCGTGACCTGGGGTATCGATCACATTGATGACCTTCACGCTGCCGTCGGCGTGGTGGCGGTGCACGGCGGTGTTCTTGGCGAGGATCGTGATGCCTTTTTCCCGCTCGAGGTCACCGGAGTCCATGATGCGCTCCGTGGTGTCGTCACCGCGGTGGTGCAGGGCGCCCGACTGGCGCAGCATCGCGTCGACGAGGGTCGTCTTCCCATGGTCGACGTGAGCCACGATGGCGACGTTGCGAAAATCCACGCCTGAGATTCTCCCAGTGCGGTCAGCCAATCACGAAAACGAGAGACGTCCGTCACTCGAGCGATCGCCTCGCACAGAAACTCTGGCTCGACGCATATCCCCCGCACAGGATGCGGGCGTAGCGTCAGAACCACACGCCGAGAGTGGTTGGAGGTCGACGAGCATGACCATTGAAGAGGTTTTCACCATCGCTGTCATCGCCGTTCTGGCGACTGCCGCTACTGCAGCGATCTACCTCGGATTGCTCAATTGGATCGGCGCGTTCTACGTAGTCCGCTGTGCAGCGTGCCACCATCTGACGTTCTCGTCGTCGAAGGGGGCACAGGCTTCGTGCCCGCATTGCCGTCACCCGGTCTTGATGCACCCGATCCAGGCGCTGCACCGCTCTGGCGTGCCCGTGGTGAACGACCGGTTGCACTACTGACATACGCGCTCTCCTGGCCCTGTCACGGCACCCGGGCCGTCGGACGATGCTTGCGGGTCGGCTAGCGCGGGTACCGCATGTAGATGCGTTCGCGGAATCCGTTGATACGGCCGAACATCTCTTTTTTTCGCCCGACGTCGACGAACCCGACCTTGCGATAGCAATCGCGGGCGGCGGTGTTGACGTCGGTGACCTCGAGCTCGAATTCGGTGTAGGGCGTTTGGGCGATGACGCCCTCGACGAGCTTGGTGGCGACGCCGTGGCGGCGTCCGCGCTCGGCAACGGCGACCAACTCGAGGTAACCCGTCGCCGCCGGATACGCGAGCTGAGACATCCACTGCCGAGCCAGGATTCGGGCGGCAAGCGTGCCACGGACAAGGCCAAGGTGTCGGCGCCAGTCCGCGGCCGTCACGCGCATGGCACGCCCGGTGTGGTCGGTGCACGCGATCGCTCCGACGACGTCACCGCCGCGGTCCGCTACGAAGAACCGGTCGACTTCCACGGCGGGGGTGAGCGCGGCCGTGATTCTGTCCGTGTCGCGCGACAGGGTGTTGAACTCGTGCCGATACGCCTCGGCGATGACCGACGCGATGCCCGCCCGGTCGGACTCGACGGCCGGGCGCACCTTGACGCCGCCTTCGAGCAGGAGGGTCAGTTCACCGACCCAAGCGCGGTCGGCGGGCACCCATGGCAGGCCGTCGAGCTCGTCGGCACTGATCCACCGCAGCGCGTGGTGGTCGTTGGGGTGCAACGCACCGCCGGTCTGGCTGACGCGGTAGGCGCGCAGCGTCATCGTCTCGCTCAGTGCGACGTCACAACCGATCCGTGGGCCGACCGTGACGTCGACGCCGAGTTCCTCACGCAGTTCGCGGGTCAGGGCGATAGCGTCGCTCTCCCCCGCCGCGACCTTCCCGCCCGGCAATTCCCACAGGCCTGCCAACTCCGGCGGCCGCGCACGCTGGGCCACCAGCAGCAAGGAACCAGAGATCAGCGCACCCGCCACGACGATCTGGTTTGACACTGCCCGCGACGGTATATGGCGCGCTATCCGTTTGGGAACAGGCGAGGGAACAAGTCGCGCAGCCGCGGGAGGCGGGGCTTCGGGGGCGGCGCAGGCGGGACCGTCTCGACAGTCACCGGAGACCGCGGCACGGTTTCTGCCGGCGCGGTTTCCACCGGCGCGGGGGTGTTGACAGGGGGCGGCGGCAGTATCGGCGTGCCTGCAGGCACCAACGGTGACGGCGCGTAGGCCACTGTTGGGCTGGGGGGTGGCGCGGCGGTCGTCGGCGGCGGCGGAATCGGTTGGACGAGTGGATGTTTCGAGGAATTCGAGACCCAGATGACCGACACCACGAGGGCGATGAGAAGCGCAGCCAACAAACTACCGCCGACGATCGCCTGTGCAGGCAAGCGCGGTTGTGCAACCGCCGGCTCGATACTCTCGGCCTCCGGCACACGGGCCGCGGCGCGTACGTCGGTCCCTGTTGCCGCGCGCGAGCCCGGCGACGTAACCCCGTCGCCGTCGAAGCCCACCCTCACGGGATCTCGCACGTCCGCCATGTTGCTGGAGCACCCTGTTAGGTGCCTGTTAGACGACGATAGCGTCCGACTCAACCTTGCAGCGGTACGTTTAGGAAATGGCTGTGTTAACGGACGACCAAGTAGACGCCGCACTGCCCGACCTTCCCGGCTGGGAGCGCGCCGACGGCGCCCTGCGCCGCTCGATCAAATTTCCCACCTTCCTCGACGGCATCGACGCGGTGCGCAGGGTGGCCGAGAAAGCCGAGGAAAAAGATCACCATCCAGACATCGATATCCGTTGGCGGACAGTGACTTTCGTATTGATCACGCACTCAGCAGGCGGCATCACGGAGAACGATCTTGGGATGGCGCGGGAGATAAACGCGATCGTCGGGAACCCGTAGACGCGATCCACGTCAGCGTCGCCAGCGTCGCGACGATGTAGATCAGGCCTGTCCAGGCCAGATACCACGGCCGCGGTATCACCCAGATCGTCGGCTGCGCGAAGCTCAGCAGCCACGGCACCCCGACCAGGGTCAGTGCCAGCCAGCCCCAGCCGAGCACCTGCGCACCCAGCCGTTCGCGCAGCGGTCCGTGCAGCAGCCAGATCATCAGCGGGAGCAGCCACACCCAGTGATGCGTCCAGGAGATCGGCGACGCCAGCAGCCCGAACAACTGGACGACCAGGATGGCGCCGAGCCGGTCGGATGCGCCGCCGATCGCACGCCAGGCCAGCACGGCCAGCACCGCGGTGATCGCGATCGCCGCCACCACGAGCGGCCCATAGCCCGCGTCGTGGCCGAGAATCCTCGAGATGCCGCCGCGCCACGACTGGTTGAACGACGTTCCGATCGGGCCGACCCGCGTGGCGTCGCCGAGCAGTTCGGTGAAGTAGTAACGGGTTTGGTCGCCGATGACCAACGCCGAGACTGCGATCGTGCCGAAGAAGACCACTGCCGAGAACACCGCGGCCCCCCATCGCCGCGCACCCAGGAAGTACAGGCCCGACACGGCAGGGGTCAGCTTCACACCCGCGGCGAGCCCGACCAACAACCCGGACAGCCACCACCGCGTGCTGTACACCGCGTACAGCCCCGCCAATACCAGCAGCACGTTGATCTGCCCGTAGTCGAAGTTGCTCCGCAGCGGTTCGATCCAGATGCCGATCGCGGTCCACAGCATTGCGACGCGCCGGTCGCCGGCGGGTCCGGGCAGCAGCCGCTGGCTGATGCGCACCACCCCGTAGAGCGCTGCGATGGTGCCGAGTTGCCATGCGAACGCAAGGATGCCGAACGGGATCAGGTGCAGCGGATAAAAGACGACGGCGGCGAACGGCGGATACGTGAACGGCAGCGGGAAGTCGGGCGTCTGGTCGGCGTAGACGTAGTCGTAGAGCTTGCCCGGTTGGCCGATCGTCGCCGCACCTCCGACATAGACGTGCAAGTCGACGAAGTTGGCGCCGTGCGGCACCAGGTACGTCAACGCGAATCGCACGGCGATGCTGATCGCCAACAGCACCGGCGCCGCGGCGGCCAGGCGGGCGGGCATGCGCGGAGCGGTCGGAGCGGCTGCGGTGGAGGCCGTGTCTCTGTCAATGCGCCCGACTCTAGCGACGATCACCGAATCCCTTCGCATCCGTAACGTTTGAATAACCGCCACACGTGTCACTTGAGTAACACCAGTAACTGGACGACTCTCGGGCGCAGGCGTGCCGTCAACGGATTGGAAGAACCATGAAATTCACCAGGAAAATGCTTGCCACCAGCATGATCGCTGCCGCGACCGCGATACCGGTCTCGTTGGGGCTGAGCGCGACTGCCGCAGCCGACCCAGTCGCGGCGCCGGCGCCAGCGCCGAGCGTGCCGGGCCTGCCGTTCCTCCAGCAGCTGGTGACCAATCCGGCCGCGGCGACCCAGCTGGTGCAGGGCCTCACGTCGTTGCTCGGCGGCATGCAGGCTGCGGCCCCCGCGGCCGCCCCCACCACCCCTGCCGCCCCGGCGGCGACCGCATCGGTGACTCTCCCGCAGCCTGCGGCTCCCGCCGCTGCGCCGGCTGCTGCGGCCGCGCCGGCTGCTGCGGCCGCGCCGGCTGCTGCGCCGCAGAGCCTCATCCCGTCGGGCGAGGTGAATGTGCCGAACGTGCCGTTCTCTCCCGTGCCTCTGCCGCAACAGCTTTCGTTCCCCGCTGACCTGGCGGCGCTGATGCCTTCCGGTTTGGTGCCGGGTGCGGTCAAGCCCGCTGCAGCGCCCGCCGCTCCCGCCGCGGCAGCTCCGGCGGCGGCAGCTCCGGCGGCCCCCGCGCCCGCGGCGCCGGCGGCGGCACCCGGCGCTGGCATCGCGCCGCTTGTGATGCCGCTGTCCGCTCTGCCCTGACGGGTGGCCGGCACGTATCGACAACCGCAACGACGAATCGGGGAAAGATGTCATCGATCAGGACGACGTTCGCAGGCGCCGCAGCAGCCGTTGGCTCGTCGGTCGCACTACTGCTGGGTGGAATGACACCGGTGGCCCACGCCGACCCGGCGCCGCCGCCGCTGCCGATCGATGCGCTGCAGGCGCCGGGCTTGTCGGCGGTGCAAAGCATCGGCCCTGCGATCCAGCAAGCCGCCGCCGACCCCACCAACGCGGCGTCGACGCTGATGGCCGCCGCGGCGGCGTTCGCGGGAAATTCGGCAATCGCACCGGATTCGAGGAACGTGGCGACGGCGGTGAACCAGTTCGTCGCGCACGTTCCCGCGCCTGGCGCGGTGCCGGGTGAGGAGGCGCATCTGCCTGCGGGCGTCGACCCGGCGCACGCCGTGGGACCCGTGCCGGACGCCGCGCCGGTGGCCGCCCCGGCTCCGCTGGCGGCACCTGTGGCTCCGGAGGTGGCACCCGCTCCGGTGGCGGCGCCCGCACCGGATCCGGCGCCCGCGCCGGCCGCTGTGCCCGCACCCGATCCGGCGCCTGCGCCGGCGCCCGATCCCGCGGCCGCCCCGGCCGCTGCGCCTGCGTTCGGTCCCGACGCCCCGCCGACGCAGGACTTCATGTACCCGTCGATCAGTAACGGGTGCCTGGCCGACGGCGGCAATGTGCTGGCGACCGCGATATCGGTCGCGGGTCCGGCGAAGATCCCGGCACCCGGGCCGGGACCCGGCCAGACGGCCTACGTGTTCACCGCGGTCGGGACGCCCGCGCCGGCAGCCGAGCAGAAGCTGCCGCTGAATGTCACGTGGGTGAACCTGAGCACAGGTAAGTCGGGCAGTGCCACGCTCAAGCCGCGTCCGGACATCAACCCCAACGGGCCGACGACGATGTCAGCGATCGTGGACACCGGCTCGGGCAGCATCATCTCGACGATCTTCGGCCAGGTGACCACCCTCGACAGGCAGTGCCAGTTCATGCCGACGATCGGCTCGACCGTCGTTCCGTAACCCGTCTCGCCCATCACCTCCGCGAGCGTGCGTGTTCCCACGGCGACACGCCGTGAATCACATGCAGAACACGCACGCTCGCGGACGGTCAGTAGGCCATGAAGAGGATCGCGTCCCGGTCGTACTCGCGGCCGGGATGCGCCTCGGACAGATGCTTCTGCGCCTTCTCGACGAGGTCGTCCTCGTCCTTACCTGTGATTGCCTCGCCGCACGGGCAGTTCAGATGAGTCTTCATAACTTCACCATCCCACAGGAAAGATGACACGCATGGAGCTATATGACGTCATGCGTACCACGGGCGCGGCCCGGCGGTTCACCGATGATCCACTGCCCGACGATGTGCTCGAGCGCATCCTCGACAACGCCCGATTCGCCCCGAGCGGTGGCAACCGTCAGGGCATGCGGGTGATCGTGGTCCGGGACAGGGCCACCCGCGACATGATCGTCGAGCACAGCGTCACGGGTGCGCGGCGCTATATCGCGCAAACCACGAACGGTGAAGGACCGTGGAATCCCGTTAAGCCCATGCAGGTTTCCGCCGAAGAGGTGGCCGCAACCGTGGTGCCGCCGTACCTCGGCGCACCCGTCCTGAGCGCCGGCGCCGTGCTCGTGATCTGTGTGGACCTCAATGTCGTGGCGGCGTTCGACCAGTACCTCGACCGCATCGGCGTCATCCCAGGCGCATCGGTGTATCCGTTCGTCTGGAACATCCTGCTGGCTGCGCGCAACGAGGGGTACGGAGGCGTGTTGACCACCATGGCAGTGGCCGAGGAACCTCGGCTCAAGGAACTTCTCGGCATACCGGATGACTACGCGATCGCCGCCGTTCTCCCAATCGGCAAGCCGGTCAAGCAGTTCACCAAGCTCACCCGGAAGTCGGTCGCCGAGCTCGCCACCCGCGAGCGGTTCGACGGCGAGCCGTTCGGCGCCTAGCGGTCGATGTTGGACATGTCGGCGTAGCGGTCGCCTGCCGCGGGGGCGATGGCGTTCAAGCGCGCCAACTGATCCTGGCTCAGTGTGATCGTGTCCGCGGCCGCGTTCTCCTCGAGCCGCTCGATTCGTTTCGTTCCCGGGATCGGCGCGATGTGGTCGCTCTGCGCCAACAGCCACGCCAGTGCGATCTGACCCGGCGTGGCATCCAGCTCCCCCGCGACGGCGCGCACCTGGTCGACGATGCGCAGATTCTGCTCGAAATTCTCTTCCGAGAAGCGGGGGTTCTGACTGCGAAAGTCGTTGGGGTCCAAGTCTGCTCGTGAGCGGATCTGACCGGTCAAGAAGCCACGGCCCAGCGGCGAGTACGGGACGAAGCCGATCCCCAGTTCCCGCGTGAGAGGCAGGAGCTCGGCCTCCGGATCGCGTGTCCACAGCGAGTATTCGGTCTGCAACGCCGCCACCGGATGCACGGCGTGCGCCTGCCGGATGGTGTCCGCCGCCGCCTCGGACAGCCCGATGTACCGGACCTTGGCCGTCTCCACTAGCTCCGCCAGCACTCCGACGGTGTCTTCGATCGGCGTCTGGGGATCGACCCGATGCTGGTAGTACAGGTCGATGTGGTCGACGTTCAGCCGCCGCAGCGAACCTTCGACAGCGACCCGAACGCTTTGCGGTGAGCTGTCTACCGTTTCGGGCGCGTCGTTGCCGTCGCGGTGCGAGACCAAACCGAATTTGGTTGCGAGCACTACGTCGTCGCGGCGCCCGGCGATGGCCCTGCCGACCAATTCCTCGTTCGTGTACGGGCCGTAGATCTCTGCCGTGTCCAGGAATGTGATGCCGAGGTCGAGTGCGCGGTGGATGGTCCGGATCGACTCGGCGTCATCGCTACCCGCGCCTGCGTAGTACGCGGACATGCCCATGCAGCCGAGGCCGAGCCGGGAGACGTCGAGACCTCCGAGTGAGACGTGTTGCATGAGCCTCACGCTAGCCCGCACCGCGCTGGCGTCCCGCCAACGCTCATCCAGCCGTCACAGTCCTCGCCCGCCGAGCCAGCTGTGGATGCGCTCGGCCACCGCGGCCCAACCGGGTTCGACCATCATGTTGTGTCCCATCTCGAAGAACTCCGCGTTCGTGCCATACGCACGGGCGGTGTCGTCTACCTCCGCCTGGGTGATGCAGCCGTCGTGTATCGCGCCGAGCACAAGCAGCTGCGCCGTCACCCGCACCGGCTTGGGCAGGTTCAACATCAATGCGTCGAGTGAGACGCGCTGACTCTCGTTGCCCAGCAGTGCCGCATAGCGTGCGACGTCGGATTCCGGAGTCTGCGCCGAGTAGAACAGCTCTCGGGCCACCACCGGTGTGTTGAAGCCATGACGGGCATCACCCGTAAACATGCCCCGGGTCACAAGCCACGGGTACCGACGCATCAGGCGCAGCGTGAAACCGCGGCTGCCCTGTGGTGGCGCCGACGCCATCAGCACGCCCGCAGGTGCATCGTTGGATTCGAGGTACTTCTGCGCGATGAAGCCGCCCAACGAGTGACCGATCACGACCGGCCTCGCCGGTAGTGTCGCGGCGACCGATTCCACATCCTCGATGTAGTCGGCGAGCGAACAGCGCCGCAGTCGTTTCGACGTCGCGCTGCCCCCGTGGCCGCGGAGACTGACCGCCAGCGCGCGGTAACCCGTGTCGGCGAAGAAATCCAGGAAATTCTGCCAGCACCATGCCGCGTGCCAGGCGCCGTGGATGAACAACAGGGGCGCAGGGTGTTCCGCGGTTGGCGATCCTTTGTCGACCACCTCGAGGCCCGAGACCGTCGTCGGCTGGAGTTCGTCTGTCATGCACAGCACCGTCCACCCGAGCTCGGGCGAGTGCCTAGAGTATGCGGCTACCCGACTTTCGCCACGTCAGGTCGTCATGTCGACGTTGGATAACAGTTCGGCAGTTTGCCAGACTCAATGGGCCATGGCTCTTCCCCAGATGACACTTGTCGTGAGACCTTGGCTTCGTGACCTGCACGCTGGGCTACGCCACAGCCGGCACCGTCGGGCAGAACCTTGAGGGACAGCTCGCGGCACTCAATGCTGCAGGCGTCGATCCGCGACGCGTGTTCACCGACAAGTTGTCCGACTCGGCCGAGCGGGTGCGCGCCGGCCTGCACGCGATGCTGAGTTACGCGCGTTCGGGCGACACGGTCATCGTGGTCGCGCTCGACAGGCTCGGCCGGTCGGCCGGCGAAGTCACCCGCACCATCGCCGACCTCACCGATCGCGGAATCAGGCTGCGGACACTGAAAGAAGGCCTGGACACCGGCACGGCGACCGGACGGGTCGTCGCCCACATCATCACGTCACTGGCCCAGCTCGACCTGGAGCGCGAGCACCAAAGAAGCTAGCGCATTGGCTCAGGCCTTGGCGGCCTTCGCTGGGTTGACTGGCTCAGGCCTTGGCGGCCTTCGCTGCTGCCTTCGCCTGCTTCTTGTACGACCGCACCTTCTCCAGCGACCCGGCGTCCTTCACGTCGGCCACCGACATGAACGAGCCGGCCTTGCCGTAGTCGCCTGCCGCCTCGCGCCAGCCCTTCGGCGTCACGCCGTACTGCTTGCCCAACAGCGCAAGGAAGATCTTCGCCTTCTGCTCACCGAATCCCGGCAGCCCCTTGAGCCGCCGCAGCACCTCTGCCCCGTCGGGATCACCGGCGGTCCACAACGCTGAGGCCTCGCCGCCGTACTGGTCGACGACGATTTGCGCCAGCGTTTGGATCCGCTTCGCCATCGACCCCGGAAAGCGATGAATCGCAGGGGTTTTCGAGCACAAGGCCGCGAATTCCTCGGGGTCGTAGTCGGCGATCTCGAAGGGGTCCACCCCACCGATGCGGTCGGCGATCTTCTTCGGGCCTGCGAACGCGTGTTCCATCGGGTACTGCTGATCAAGCATCATCCCGATTAGCAGCGCAAACGGATTGGACTCCAGCAGCGCATCGGCCGCGGGATCTTGAACTAACTGCAGGTTCGGCACCCGGCCATTCTAGGACCGCACAGCGGTGACGTTGCCCACGTGAGCCGACCAGCGTCGGCGTTACGCACGCGAGCAATAATCAATGCGGGACCGGACGCCGTGAGTGCGGTCGGGTCGGGGCCAGGTGCTTTGTGGTTAGACGCGGGCTGCTGCGTACTTCTTCAGCTGGGCTTCTAGGGCCTCCGGCTTGGAAACGAGGCCGACGACGCCGCCGCCATCCCCGCGATCCTCGATGCCGAAGTTCGGCACGAAATTGCGAATGCGGCCCTCCCGCACCAACTTCGACGGATAGTGCGGCACCTGCGGTGGCCCATCGCCTGCCGGGTTCGTCGTCCACCCAATGGTGTCGGGCGCAGTGCCCGGCCACGAGGGCGGGCGCAGCGCCATCGACGGCGTATGGCTGAACGCGACCGGTGGAGTGAACCGCGTGAAGGTACCCCACGGGCTGACCTGGTCCACCCCGTGCTCGATCAGGTCCTGCTCGGTGACCGGCGCATAGGGCTCGTCATCGACCGGACCTACGAGCTCATTGCCGAACATGGAAGTACGGATAAGCGACGCATCGACTCGCCAGAAACCGCCTTGCTCTTCCCGCCCGGCCAGCGCCGCCACCACCGCAATGGCCAGCAGATAACCGGTGAGGTGGTCATTCATCAGCCCAGGGGTCACGGTGGGAGCGTCCAGTGCCAGACCCTCGGAATGCACGTGCATGGTGCCGCTGACCGCCTGCGCAATTTGCTCGAATCCCCGGCGCCCTGCCCACGGCGTGCCAGGGGAGGCGAACGACTCGGACCCGTAAACGAGGTTGGGATTGATTTCCCGCAACTCGGCCTCGCCGAGACCAAGACGGTCGAGCGCACCTGGCCGCTGGCTGCTGATCAGCACGTCCGCGCTGGCCAACAAATCGACGAAGCGCTTGCGGCCATCGGGACTCTTGATGTCGGTCAGGATGTTTTTCTTGCCCCAGTTGACGCTCAGCCAGATCGGGGTAACCCAGTCGCCGCGGGGCGCATGGACCGCGATCACATCCGCGCCCTGCTCGGCCAACGCAAACCCGGCGGTGGGACCGGCAACGACGTTGGTCAGGTCGACGACCCGCACGCCTTCCAGCGGGCGATACTGGGCGTTGCCCAGCACGCGCTCCTTGGCGGTGCCCTGTTGGTCGATGCCGAACAACGGCAGCTTGGCCGTTGCAGCTCCCTGCGGGTGGGCCAGCCATTCCTGCGGCGTCCGCACCATGCCCAGCGCCAGGTTGAGCCCAGCGGCGACCTCGTCCTCGAGTTGCTGCGCGCTGTACTTTTCGACCGCGGCCTGGATCGCCTGAGCGTTGTTCGCGCACTGGAGATAGCTCGTCAGCGCATTGAACATGTGCGGAAAAAGCCCGATCATCTGCACATAACGCTCGTCCTTCGTGCGATAGGTCCCGTTGTCGGCGCCCACCGGCCAGGTGTCCAGCACGACCGAATAGCCGTTGAGGAATTGGGTCTGCAGCTCGTTGAGGTGGAATCCCGACAGTCGGCGGTTCAGGGTCATGGTCTGCGACGGCAGGCCGCGGACGCGGCCGAGATGTTCGACTACCGAACCGAATGCAGCGATGACGCCGACGGCGTAGTCATGCAGCTTGATCGGGCTCGGTAGGTAAGACACTCCGGGCTCCACGGTGATCTTCGCAGGATCAATCGCGAAGGGAACTGCGGCCGAGACAGTGTCGTAGGCCTTCTTCTGGAAGGGGTCGGTGATCATTTCTCTGGTTCTCCGCTGTATGTAGATGGACCGCAGAACGTGGCACTGCTCTGCTGATGTCAATCGTGTCGAGCCGTAGCCAGGACCGGGTAACCCCATTGAGGTTGGTAGTGGCAGGGTGACGTTTACGCTTGGTCACGTGGGTAAGGCCAACCACCCGGGCGAATACCTGCAGGCGCGGCGCGCGCGGGTGACGCCCGCTGAGGTGGGACTGGTGCCGGGGCCGCGACGCCGGCTTGCGAGGTTGCGCCGCGACGAATTGGCGATGCTGGCCGCAAACCCGATTGCGCGGGCACTGTCACCCGGTCTTCAAGTGGGACAAAATCTTTCGCGCTGGCCTTTTGTGGATCCCGCGGCTAAGCAGGTCTTTCCGATTGGGACGAAGCGACCGCCCTGGCCGTCCGGGGCCTGCGGCAAGGCTCCGCCGACGATCCCGACGATCCCCGACTGCGCGCACTCATCAGCGAACTGTCCAGTGCCAGCGAGCGATTCAAGCAACTCTGGGAACAGGCCGACGTGGATACCTCACGGGGAGCAGCCACCTGCGCCATCCAGATGTTGGCGATCTATACCTGACCCGCACCCAGCTCGACGTCGCCCAGTCTCCCGGCCAATACATCATCACCTTGCGCGCACAAGCCAACAGCACATCGGCGCGCGCTATCGACAAGCCACGCGCATTGCCGCCAAACAATTCAGTGCTTGACCGCTGAGAAACGAGATCTATCGGCCCATGCATTCCGCCAACGTGGCTTCACTTAGCGCGTCGGCCGCGGGATCTCGCAGTTTCGCCACTCGATCAGTCTAAGGTCCCTGGTGAGGTGAGATGTCGGGCGAGCTCGCGATAGCACTGGCCGCCGCGCTGATCCTGGCGGCGGTGGCCGCCGCGGTCATCGCGGTGCGTACTCGTCGCGTCGTGGCCACCCCGACCGAGCGTGCCGTGCACGCCGCGCTGCACACCGCCTCGCTGGCGGCGCGCGCCCTTCGCCATGGCCTCGACACCGAGTCCGCCCAGACCGCCGCACCGTTCCTGCGCGGCCTCACCGGCACCGACGGCGTCGCGCTGTTCGACGGCGACGGCCGGCTGCTCGCGCAGGACCCGCCCGACGCCTCGGTCTGGGAACTCGACGCATGCCAGCGTGCCGCGCTCGAATCGGTCTCCGGCCAGCGGCGCGTGCTCACTCACGGCCAGACGTCACAAGTCATCGCCCAACCGCTGTTGGAGGAAGGCGGTGAGGTGCTCGGTGTGCTGGTCGTAGTCACGACGCGCGCACCAGGCCCCGGCATGCTCGGCGCGGTCGGCGAGGTCGCCCGCTACGCGGCCAGCCAGATCGAACTGGCCGAACTCGACGCGTCGCGCGCCCGCCTCGACCGAGCAGAAGTCCTCGCCTTGCGGGCCCAGATCAGTCCGCACTTCATCTACAACGCGCTGAACACCATCGCATCGTTCGTGCGCACCGACCCCGACCGTGCCCGCGAACTGATCCTCGAATTCGCCGACTTCACCCGCTACTCCTTCCGCGCCGCGGGCCAGTACACGACGCTGGCCGAGGAGCTGCGCAACATCGACCGCTACCTCACCCTCGAACGGGCCCGGTTCGGCACCGCGCTGAAGGTCAAACTGCAAGTCGCCCCGGAAGTCCTCAACGTCGTCGTGCCTTTCCTTGCGCTGCAACCGTTGGTGGAGAACGCCGTCCGGCACGGCTTCGCCGGACAGAGCGAGGGCTCGGTAGAGATCATCGCCCGCGACGAGGGATCCGACTGCGTGATCACTGTCGAGGACGACGGGGTCGGAATGGATCCCGAAATCCTTCGCGCCGGGCCCGGCGACGCGCTGGCCGACGGCACCGGTGACGCCGCCCATGTGGGACTGACGAATGTCGACCATCGCCTGCGCGCGGCGTTCGGCAACGATTACGGTCTGGTGGTCGAGACGGCTATCGGCGCGGGCACCAAGGTCGTGATGCGGGTACCCAAGTTCCGGTCAGGTGTCCGGGCCAGCGGAGGTGTCGGGTGAACAAGACGCTCACCGTGCTCGCGGTCGACGACGAGGCGCCCGCGCTCGACGAGCTCGCCTATCTGCTCGGCAGGCATCCCGATGTCGGTCAGGTGTACCGCGCCGGTGACGCCACGTCCGCGCTGCGGGAACTCAACGGCCGCAACATCGACGCGATCTTCCTCGACATCAACATGCCGGGACTGTCCGGCATCGAGCTGGCCGGCGTGCTTGCCAACTTCTCGAACCGGCCCGCGGTGGTGTTCGTGACGGCCCACGACGACAAGGCCGTGGCCGCCTTCGACGTCGGTGCAATCGACTACCTGCTCAAGCCGATCCGCGAGGATCGCCTTGACGAGGCGGTGCGAAGGGTCGCCGCGGCTCGCTCTGGCCAGCCCGACAACGGTGACGACGACTCCGACGTCATCCCGGCCGAGCTCGGCGGCGTCACGCACCTGGTGCCACGGGACAGCATCGGCTGGGTCGAAGCCGAGGGTGACTACGCGCGGCTGCACTCCGCGTCGGGCTCGCACCTGGTTCGAATTCCGTTGAGCACGCTCGAAACACGTTGGCGGGAAAAGGGTTTCCAACGCGTGCACCGCTCCTATCTCGTCGCGATGCGACTGATCATCGGGCTTCGCACCAGCGACGGCGCGGTGCTGGTGCGGCTGCGGGCCAACGGCGCCTCGCCAGCGGTCGAGCTGCCCGTCAGCAGGCGCCAGGCCCGTGAACTCCGCGACCGGGTGGTCCGCGATCCGATGCGCAGCCTGAGGCCTGATGACCAGCGGTGAACGACCACAACGGGAACGAGTTGTGCTCGCGCACCGCCGCGGCGCCCGCATGGTCCGCACCCGGGTCGAGGTGCAGGAGCAGACCCTGGTCGGCGATGCTCTGGTCCGCGGCCTCGTCCGCGCGCAACTCGGGCTGGCGTTGCGGCTCGCCGCGGTCGTGGTCTGCACCGTCGGCGCAATCCTGTTGCTCAATCGGGTCTTTCCCGAACTGGCCGCCGTCACCGTGCTCGGCGTGCGGCTCAACTGGCTGGTGCTCGCGGTGCTGGGGTATCCGTTTCTCTACGGTGTCGGGCGACTGTACGTGCGGCTGGCCGAGCAGGCCGAACGGGACTTCGTCGGCGTGGTCGAGAGCGAACCATGACCGGCAGCCCGTTGACGGCCGCCGCGCTGCTCGCGGCGGCGGTGGCGACCGTCGCGATCGGCGCATACGGGGTTCGCTTCTCCCGCACCACATCCGACTTCCTGGTCGCCTCACGCAGTGTCGGGCCGCAGTGGAATGCCGCTGCAATCTCCGGCGAATACCTTTCGGCCGCTTCGTTTCTCGGCGTTGCCGGGCTGATCGCCAAGTACGGCGCCGACGCGCTGTGGTATCCGGTCGGCTTCACCGCCGGCTATCTGGGGCTGCTGCTGTTCGTCGCCGCACCGCTGCGCCGGTCGGGTGCGTACACCGTGCCGGACTTCGCCGAGTTCCGGCTCGGCTCGACACGGCTGCGCAGGGTCGCGATGCTCGTCGTCGTGGTGATCTGTGTGTTCTATCTGGTGCCGCAGTATCAGGGCGCCGGTCTGGCACTGAAAACGCTACTCGGCGTGCCGGTCTGGATCGGACCGCTGGTGGTCGGCGGTATCGTCATCGCCAACGTCGTCGCGGGCGGGATGCGCTCGATCACGTTCGTACAGGCATTCCAGTACTGGCTGAAGCTGACCGCGATCGCCATCCCCGCGCTGGCGCTGCTTGGGCTGTTCTTCACCGACCGCGGCGAACTGGGCGGTCCCATGCCACCGACGGTTCAGCACGATACGACTGTCGCAATCGAGACCGACGTAGTGGTGCAGGTCGTCGAACCGGGCGGCATCTCGGTGACCGGGGCGCTCGACGGCACTCACGTTGACGCTCAGCCCATCCCGTCGCCCGGCGAGCACACGCTGGGCGCAGGCACGACGTTGACACTGGCCGCCGGTGCGGCAACCCCGGTGGTGGCCGGAACGCCGGCGACGGGTGAGGAGTGGATTGCTTCCGGCGGTGGGCTCGGCGGCAGCCATCCGCTCTACCAGGTGCTGTCGATCATCGCCGCAACGTTCTTGGGCACCATGGGTTTGCCGCATGTGCTGGTGCGCTTCTACACCAATCCGGACGGGCGGGCGGCGCGCCGCACCGCGCTGGCGGTCATCGCGCTGCTGTCGCTGTTCTACCTGTTCCCCACTTTGTTGGGCGCGTTCGCGAGGCTGTCGGTACCGCAGCTATTGATCACCGGTACGGCGGACGCCGCGGTGCTGCTCGCACCCGGTGCGGCCATCGGCGGCGCGGCAGGCCAACTGCTCGCGGCGCTGGTGGCCGCGGGCGCCATCGCGGCGTTCTTGGCGACATCGTCGGGGCTGCTGGTCAGCATCGCGGGCGCGTTGTCCACCGACGTGCTGCGCGGGCGGGTGCGTGACTTCCGAGTCGCCGCGGTGGTCGGCGGACTGATCCCGATCCCGCTGTCACTGGTCACTTCGGGCCTCGAACTGTCCCGCAGCGTCGGCCTGGCCTTTGCGGTGGCCGCGTCGACGCTGTGTCCGCTGCTGGTGCTCGGCATCTGGTGGCGCGGACTGACCGCACTCGGCGCGGCGTGTGGGCTGGTGGTCGGCGGGCTGTTGTCGGGAACCGCGGTCACGGTGGCGGTCGCGGGCGACATCGACGATCACGTCCTCGGTGGCTGGCCCGCGGTGATGGTCGGCTATCCGGCCGCCGTGTGCGTGCCGCTCACGTTCGCGACCATGATCCTGGTCAGTCGGCTCACCCGGGCGGCCGTGCCACCCGACGTCGCGCAGATCTTCGCCCGGATGCACGTGCCGGAGCGGCTCGGCATGGGCATCGAGCGTGTCCCCCGCGGCTGAGCCCGCTGCCGCTCGTCGCCCCACACCGACCGCTCACCGCATCGCCCCCCGGCTTCACCGTGTCGACGCTGGCAGCCCTGGGTATGTGACTGACATCTCAATTAGTTTTCGCCGCAGAGCCGGTTCACATTCGAGGGTCAGGAGTTCACGATGCCGCCAACAGAAACCGCGGTCAGCGGTCAGGAGTATCTGGCCGTACAGGCCAGTCCGGAATTCCAGGAGCTGCGAAACAGATTGCGCCGCTTTGTCTTCCCGATGAGCGCACTGTTCCTGATCTGGTACTCCGCCTACGTCCTGCTCGGCGCCTTCGCGCACGACTTCATGGCCATCAAGGTGTGGGGCAACATCAACGTCGGCCTGCTCATCGGCCTTGGCCAGTTCGTGTCGACGTTCGTCATCACCGCGATCTACGTCCGGTTCGCCAACCGCGAACTGGATCCGCGCGCCGCAGCGATTCGCGCCGAACTCGAAGGCGGTGCGGCATGACCGCCCACGTCCTTGCCGCCGGCAGCACCGTCGGCAATCCCGTCGCCAACATCGGCATCTTCGCGCTCTTCGTCGCGATCACGCTCTACATCGTGATCCGCGCCAGCAAGAGGAACACGACCGCCGCCGAGTTCTTCACCGCGGGGCGTGCATTCACCGGGCCGCAGAACGGCATCGCGATCTCCGGTGACTACTTGTCGGCCGCCAGCTTCCTCGGCATCGCGGGCGCCATCGCGGTCTACGGTTACGACGGCTTCCTGTACTCCATTGGCTTCCTGGTCGCGTGGCTGGTCGCCCTGCTTCTGGTCGCCGAATTGCTCCGCAACGCAGGCAAATTCACGATGGCCGACGTGCTGAGCTTCCGGCTCAAGCAACGTCCGGTACGGCTCGCCGCCGCAACCACCACCCTCGCCGTCTGCCTCTTCTACCTGCTCGCGCAGATGGCGGGCGCAGGCGGACTGGTGGCCCTGCTGCTCAACATCACAAGCCACGTCGGCCAGGCCCTCGTCATCGCGGTCGTGGGCTTGCTGATGATCGTCTATGTGCTGATTGGTGGCATGAAGGGCACCACGTGGGTGCAGATCATCAAGGCTGCCCTGTTGATCGGCGGCGCCGCGTTGATGACGGTGATGGTGCTGGCCAAGTTCGGGGTGAACTTCTCCGAGATGCTCGGTGCGGCGCAGTCCGCGGTATCCGGATCCGCCGACACGGCCGTCGCCAAACGCGACGTGCTTGCGCCCGGCGCGCAATACGGCGCGTCGCTGACGTCGCAGATCAACTTCATCTCGCTGGCATTGGCGCTGGTGCTCGGTACAGCGGGCCTGCCGCACGTGTTGATGCGCTTCTACACGGTGCCGACAGCCAAGGAGGCCCGGCGGTCGGTGGTGTGGGCGATTGCGCTCATCGGCGCGTTCTATCTGTTCACACTGGCACTGGGCTACGGCGCTGCCGCGCTCGTCGGACCCGACACCATCCTGGCCGCACCGGGCGCGCAGAATTCGGCCGCACCGTTGCTGGCGTTCGAACTCGGCGGCGTGGTGTTGCTCGGCGTCATCTCGGCCGTCGCGTTCGCGACGATCCTCGCGGTGGTCGCCGGCCTGACCATCACCGCCGCAACGTCATTCGCACACGACATCTATGCCAGCGTGTTGAAGAGCCACAACGTGACCGAGGACGAGCAGGTGCGGGTGTCACGAATCACGGTTGTGGTGCTCGGCATCTTCGCGATCGGCCTCGGCATCCTCGCCAACGGCCAGAACATCGCGTTCCTCGTCGCGCTGGCGTTCGCGGTGGCCGCAGCGGCCAATCTGCCGACGATCCTGTACTCGCTGTACTGGGCGCGGTTCAACACCCGCGGTGCGCTGTGGAGCATGTACGGCGGCCTGATCTCGACGATCGTGTTGATCGTCTTCTCGCCCGCGGTGTCAGGCGCGAAGACCGCGATGCTGCCCAGCCTCGACTTCGCCTGGTTCCCACTCGCCAACCCCGGCATCGTCTCGATTCCGCTGGCGTTCATCCTCGGCATCGTCGGCACGCTGACGTCGCCCGATCGCGGCGACCCGGAGATCAACGCCGAATTCGAGGTGCGGGCGCTCACCGGCGTCGGCGCGGAGAAGGCCGTCACCCACTGAGAGTGATTTCGGCGCGCTTACGGACGCTGAGCGGGTGTAAGCGCGCCGAAATCGCATGCGTACGGGATTACCGAGGCCGCCGGGTGGGTTATCTTCACCCGTGACCGCACGACGATTCGCCTTCGGCCTGCTGGCGTACGCGTTCGCGGCCATGATGGTCGGCACCACGTTGCCGACGCCGATGTACGCGCTGTACGGCGAGCAGATGCACTTTGCGGTGCTGACCACGACCGTCATCTATGCGACGTATGCGGGCGGCGTGCTGTTCGCGCTGTTGGTGTTCGGGCGGTGGTCGGACGCGATCGGCAGGCGGCCCGTCCTACTGGCAGGCGTGGTATTCGCGCTGGCGAGCGCGGCGGTGTTCCTGGTCGCCCACTCGGTGCCGATGTTGTTGGTCGGACGTGTCCTGTCAGGATTGTCGGCGGGCATCTTTACCGGCACCGCCACCGCGGCGGTCATCGAGGCCGCGCCGGAAAGCTGGCGCGCCAGAGCAGCGGCAGTGGCCACGGTCGTCAACATCGGTGGGCTGGGCATCGGGCCGCTCCTTGCGGGTCTGCTCGTTCAGTACGCGCCCGCACCCCTGCACCTCAGTTTCATCGTTCACATCGTGCTCGCCGTGTTGGCTGGAGTGGCGGTGCTGGTCGTCCCGGAAACCTCCGAGCGCACCGGCAAGATCGGTGTGCAGCGGCTGTCGGTACCTGCCCAGGTTCGTGCCGTTTTCGTCGTCGCCTCCCTCGCAGCGTTTGCAGGCTTCGCGGTGACAGGACTCTTCGCCGCGGTGGCGCCGTCGTTTGTCTCTCAGGTCGTCGGCATCGGCAACCATGCGATCGCTGGGCTGATCGCCAGCTCGATCTTCTTCGCGTCGGCGGTCGCACAGATCGCCGCCCGCAGCCTCAACGCACAACGTGCTGTCGCGATCGGCTGCGCGATCCTCGTGGCAGGGATGGTTATTCTCGCTGTGGCGCTGCAGCTTTCGTCGTTGACAGGACTCGTCGCGGCCGCGGTGGTAGCGGGCGCCGGGCAGGGCATCAGCTTCAGCCGCGGCCTGGCAGCGGTCGCCGAGCGCACGCCCGCCGATCGTCGCGCCGAGGTCAGCTCCACCTACTTCGTGGTCGCCTACGTGGCGATCTCGCTGCCAGTGGTAGGCGAGGGTGTAGCGGCGCAGCACTGGGGATTGCAAACGGCCGGCGTGACTTTCGCGATCGCCGTCGCCATCCTCTCGGCCATCTGCCTGGTTGGCATCCTTGTGCTGGAGGCGAGGCAGTCCCGCAGCCCGGAGTTGGTTACGACAAGAAGCGGCTGACGTACGGCGCGAACCGCTCACGCAGATCGTCTTCGTTCAGCCCGAACATCTCACACGAGGTCAGCACCTTCCCGAGTCGGCCTCGTTGGTGGCCGCCGAGATACTCGGCCATCGCGGCACGTACTTCGTCGGTCATCGGCTCGCCGACGAGACCGTAAACCTGTTCGGCGACACCGAGTTGGTCGGCCATGAAGTCGTCGAATGACACGTCGATCGAGCGGTCCGGTGGGATCACGTCGCGATCACCCACCAGCGCCGCCAACATCAACTCGAGTCGGTCGATCCAACCGGCGGCGATGTCCTCCACCGGCACCGGCGACCGGTGCGTGCGCGCTGTGTAGGCGAGCATCGCGACCATCGAAATCGCCACCGGCACCGGGTCGCGATGCGTACACACGACGGCGACGCCCGGGAAGACCTTGTCGAGCACCGGCAACTGCTCCAGGTGCTGAGGCGACTTCAACAGCCAGCGCCTGCCGCCCCGGAGAAATTGCAGTGCCTTGAGTTGGGTGGCCAGGTACTCGTAGGTCGACGTCTGGTCGTGGGCCAGATAGTAGCTTTCCCACCGCGGGAGGTACGCGAGGGTCTCCATGAACATCGTGGAGAAGTCGTTGGCCAACAACTGGATTTCCTCATGGACATGCTCGGTGGTCATCTCGTGCATGAGCGCGAAATGCGGCATGAGGGTGTTCATCACTGTGACCGCGATGTCCATCCGTGCCGCGCGCGGGTCCGGCTCGATGCCCTCCTCGCTTGGCAACGGGAACGGTTCGAAGCTCTCCCAATACGGCAGCGTCCGAAAACTGGGTGTGGCGCCGAGCAGATTGTGCAGATGCGTGGTGCCCGTGCGCGGCAGCCCCGCGATGACCACCGGCGGCAGCAGTTCGACGTTGTGGATCTCGGGGTGGCGCGTCAACAGGTCGGTCAACAGCAGGCGGTTCTTGAGCCACTGCGACAGCTGGCCGAAGAAGTTCACGATGCCCGGTGCGTGCATGCCGTCGATGTCGTGCAGCGCCGCGAGGTAGACGTCGAGTCGCTCCCGGTAATCGTCGGGCCCGAAGTCGTCGAGCCCCGTGTCGGCGATCGCTCTGGCGTGCAGCGCATCCGCGTCGAGCGGGCAATCGGCCGCCAGCGTGGCCATCATGTCGCGGATCTGCTCGGCCTCGGGGCTGAACTTGGGCTCGGCGAGGTCGTCGAGCTGGACCAATTCTGGTCTGGTGTGGGTCACGCCGACTTATGTTACTTTGAGTTTCGTAATGACGACAGACCTTGGCCGCCCCCGCGATCCGCGCATCGACAGCGCGGTACTTCGATCGACGGTCGAGCTGCTCGGCGAGACCGGATACGCCGAGCTCTCGGTCGATGCGATCGCGCGCCGCGCCGGCACCAGCAAGCCGGCGATCTACCGGCGCTGGCCCAGCAAGGCGCACTTGGTGCACGAGGCGGTGTTCCCGATCGACAGCGGCACCGACCTGCCCGACACCGGGTCGCTGCAAGGCGACGTGCGCGAGATGGTGCGCCGCACCGCAAAGGTGCTCACCACACCTGCCGCCCGTGCGGCACTGCCCGGCCTGGTCGGCGAGATGGCCGAGGACCTCACACTGCACGCCGCGCTCCTCCAGCGCTTCGGCGACATCCTGTCGCGCGACCTCACTGAACGCTTGAACGAGGCGTTGGCGCGCAATGAGGTTCGGCCCGACGTCACAGCCGCCGAAGTGACCGAGGCCCTCGCGGGCATCACCTTCCTGGCACTCCTCACCCGCAGCGCGGAACTCGACGACGCCTGGGTCGAGCGCACGGCCACCATGATATTGAAAGGAATCAGCGTATGACCGCACAAGCTCACGAATCGACTGCCGCCTGGCGCGAGCTACTCGACACCCTTGGCGGGCTTGACCGTTCCTTTCTCGAGGGCGATCGGGCGGTCACCGACGACCGGCACATCGCCGACGGTTACCGCATGCTCGCAACGACGCTGGGCGTGGCGCTGGACACCTACCTTTTCGCGGAGCCCAGCAGGCCGATGTTCGTTGAGGTCAACACGCCGTTCCGGCGTGACCGGCGATGGGGCGGCGACAACACCGACGCCTACTACCACATGTGCCCGGTCGACCCGAAGCGCCGCTACCGCGTCAGTGGCAACAAGGCTGACAGCGTGTACTTCTCGGTGACGGCGTACAACGAGCCGTCACCCGGCACCTGGTCCGACCGGATCGTGGCGATCGTGCGCGATGACGATCTCGACATCGACGACGCGGGCAACTTCTCGTTCGAGCTCGGGCCGACGCCCGACGCCGCGGTCCTGATGACCCGTGACTACCAGGCCGATCCGCTCACCGGCCGGCCTGTCAGCTGGCGCATCGAGGCACTCGACGAGCCCGAGCCCGTGCGGCACGGAGACGCCGAAACGGCTGCCGCCCTTCGGGCCAGCGCCGCCTGGCTGCGCACCATGTTCGCGATCGTGCCGCTCGCGGTCGGCGTGCGCGTCGACGACGCGCATACGCTCGGCCACGAGATATCCCAGGTGGCAAACCAATTCGCCGACCCCTACCAGGTTCCGGGCGCCAACTTCGGCTGGTCGGCCCGCGATGCGTGCTATGCGTACGGCAGCTTCGTACTCGAGGACGACGAGGCGCTGGTGATCACGCACCGCCCGCCGAAGTGCCGGTTCTGGAACCTGGTGGTGTGGAACCAGTTCATGGCCACGCACAACGTCAACGACGCACGCAGTTCGGTGAACGGCCACAGCGCGGTGCCCAACGCCGACGGTTCCGTCACGATCGTCGTCTCTCGCGGTATGACGGGACACCCCAATTCCCTGACTACACTGGACTATCCGCGCGGGAATCTGGCCTTCAGGTGGTTCCTCGCCGATGAGGTCCCGGCCCGGCCGCAGGTGCAGCTGGTGAAGGTGTCCGACGCACCGACCACTGTGGACTAGGAGCCCCGATGGGCGAGTTGGGCGATCTGCGCTTCTGCCATCTGGTCGTCGGGGTAACCGACATGGACCGGGCCCTGTCCTTCTATCGCGGACTGCTCGGCATGGACATCGTGTTCGACCAGTTGATCTCCGGTGAGTCGTTCGACGCGGCGCTGCACGCATCCCGCAAGCAGGAGGGCCGTGTCGTCGGCGGCGTGATCGGCGGCCTGATGGTCGAACTGCTCTCGCTCGGCCGATCGAAACCGCCTCAAGACGCCGCGCGTCGCGGCATCGTCGGCATCCAGAACGTGTCGCTGTCGGTGGCCGATCTCGACGACACCTACCGACGGACCATCGAGGCCGGGTACGAGCCGGACCAGGAACCCTTTGAAATCGGCGACGTACGAATGTTCTTCGTCAAGGATCCGGACGGCACCCCGGTCGAGTTCATCGAGCTACCCGGCGGCGCCCGCAGCACGTATGAAATGTACCGGGGCGCGGCATGACCTACGGCGTTGACGATTCACGTCGACGGCGGCTCCGGCAGCTTCCGCTAGGCGCGTGGGCGTGACTTGACCAGCCGCCGGGTCTCGGGTGACGCCTCGGAACTGAGCATGGCGACGACAAGGTCGGTGAGCTGACTGATGAAGACCCGGTCGTCGGTGTGCGGTGCTGTCGCGGCCCTGCGCGCCAACTCGGCGATCACGAAGCGGATGACGACAAGCCGCCGGTGCAACTGCGCAGCGGTCGGGTCGAGGAACGGGTCGACCAGTTGGCGCCAGCGGTTGATGCTGTCGCCGCGATCCTCGAGCTCTTCCGGCGGAAAGATCGGCTGCCGCCGGTTCATCAAGTCGGCGTAGATGCACAAGTAGGCGGATCCGCCGTTGGCTTCGGCCAGCTTCGCCGCCAGCGGTTGGACCAGGGCTTCGGCGAGCGCGCGCAGGTCTTGCTCGCCGGCGGCTTCGTAACGATCCAGCAGTGCATGGCGGCGCAGTTCGACGTCATGGCTGTGCTTCTCCAACAGTGCGGTCAGCAGGCCGGCCCGGTCGCCGAAGTGGTACTGCAACGCGTTGGCGTTCTTCACCCCCGACGCGCGTTGGATCTCGCGCAGGCTGACCGCATCGATGCCGTGCCCGCCGTACAGCTCCTCGGCGGTTGCGAGCAGGCGTTCTTTGGTACCCATGACCTGGTCATCATACGATTTAATGCATCTGCATTGCAATCCAATGCAGATGTCTTGTACCGTCCTCTTTGTGACTGAACTCGTGGACTCGTCCATCGACTGGGCGGCAGTCGAGTCCTGGCTGGCAGCCAGGGGCGTGGCAGACGGCAAGGTCACCGGCATCGAACAGATCGGCGGGGGCACGCAGAATCTGATGTTCAAATTCCAGTGCGGCGACGCCCACCTGGTGCTGCGGCGCGGCCCGTGGCACCTGCGGCCGCACACGAACGATGCGCTGCGGCGAGAGGCCAGGGTGCTGAGCGCGCTGGCCGGGACCGGCGTGCCGATACCGCGATTGGTCGCCGCAGAACCCGACGAGTCGGTCCTCGGATCGGTCTTCTACTTGATGGAACCCGTCGACGGTTTCAACGCCAGCGTCGCACTGCCGCTATTGCACGAATCGAACCCAGATATTCGGCGGGCCATGGGATTCGAGGCGGTCGACGCCCTGGTCGCCCTCGGTGCGATCAACGCAGAACGGGTCGGCCTCGGCGACCTCGGCAAGCCCGAAGGGTTCCTGGAGCGGCAGGTGCCTCAGTGGCTGGGCACACTCGACAAGTACGCGGCACTTGACGGCTACCCGGGTCACCAGCTGCCGCACGTCGACGACATCGCGACCTGGCTGGAGCAGCATCGCCCGCAGGCCTTCCTCCCCGGCATCATGCACGGCGACTTCCACCTGGCAAACCTGATGTTCCGCAACGACGGTCCCGCGGTCGCGGCAATCGTCGACTGGGAGATGTGCACCCTCGGGGACCCACTGCTGGACCTGGGCTGGCTGCTGGCGACCTGGCCGCAGGACGACGCCGTCGGCCCGTTCGGGGAGATGCGCGACCTGCCGACCCGAGCCGAAATCGTCGCGCACTACGCGAAGGCCTCACCACGATCTGTCGACCACGCAACGTGGTACGCGGTGCTCGCGTCGTTCAAGCTCGCCATCGTGCTCGAAGGCACCAATGCGCGGGCGCACGCCGGCATGGCACCCAACGCGACTGGCGACCTGCTGCACACCATCGCCGTCGGATTATTCGACAACGCAACGCTTTTCATCGAGAGAGGACTCTGAGGTGGCCGACGTCGATCTGTCCGGGAAGGTTGCCCTCATCAGTGGGGGCAGCCGTGGACTTGGCCGCGAAATGGTTTTGGCGTTCGCCGAGGATCGCGCCGATGTGATCATCGCCAGTCGCAAACTCGACAACTGCGAGAAACTCGCCAATGAGGTGGGTGAACGGTTCGGGCGCAGGGCATTGCCTGTCGCGGCCAATGTCGGCGTGTCGGATCAATGCGACGCGCTGACCGAGGCCGCCTACGCGGAATTCGGCACGGTGGACATCCTGGTCAACAACGCAGGCATGTCACCGCTGTATCCAAGCGTCGACCAGGTCACCGAAGCGTTGTACGACAAGGTTTTCAGCACCAACCTCAAGGGCCCGTTCCGGTTGTCGGCGATGATCGGCACCCGGATGGCCGCCGGTCATGGCGGGACGATCCTCAATATCTCCTCGGTCGCATCGATCCGCCCGAATGCGACCATCCTTCCCTATGCGGCGGCCAAGGCCGGGCTGAACTCCCTGACCGAAGGCCTCGCGCAAACGTTTGCACCGAAGGTTCGCGTCAACGCGATCATGTGCGGGACGTTCAGCACCGACATCGCCAAGGCGTGGTCCACCGAGTTCATCGATGCCATCGGAGCCCAGACCGCATTGGGCCGTATCGGCGATCCCAACGAAATCGTCGGAGCCGCGCTGTATTTCGCATCGGACGAGAGCAGCTACACCACCGGTTCCATACTTCGAGTCGACGGAGGAATGAAATAGCATGTGGGACTTCAGCACTGACCCCGAGTTCCAGGCGAAGCTCGACTGGATGGACACATTCGTCCGCGAAGAGGTCGAGCCGCTCGACCACCTCACTCACCAGGACGAGCACACCGTCTATGCACCGCTGTCGCCGGAGCTCGCCAAGATCGTAAGGCCACTGCAGGACAAGGTGCGCAAACAAGGTTTGTGGGCATGTCATCTCGGGCCAGAGCTCGGCGGTCAGGGGTACGGGCAGGTGAAGCTCGCACTCATCAACGAGATCCTCGGCCGAACGGCGTGGGGCCCCATCGTCTTCGGCTGCCAGGCGCCCGACACCGGTAATGCCGAGATCCTGGCCATGTTCGGCACCGACGAACAGAAGCAGCGCTACCTGCAACCCCTGCTCGACGGGGAGATCTTCTCGGCCTTCTCGATGACCGAACCCCACGGCGGCGCCGACCCTCGCCTGTTCCGCACGCTTGCGGTGCAGGACGGCGACGACTGGATCATCAATGGGGAGAAGTACTTCACCTCCAACGCGCGCAACGCGTCATTCTTCATCATCATGGCGGTGACCGATCCCGACGCGGGACACCGCGAACGAATGTCGATGTTCCTGGTGCCTGCCGAAACGCCTGGCATCGAACGCGTCCGCGAAACGGGCATGATCGGGGATCCGCTCGGTGTCGGCAATCATCCACACATGCGCTACACCGATGTCCGTGTCGGCCCGGACGCTCTGCTGGGCGAGCGCGGCAAGGCCTTCCACATCGCGCAGGCCCGTCTCGCCGGCGGACGCCTCCACCACGCGATGCGCACCATCGGCTTCGCCAAGCGCGCATTCGACATGCACTGCGAAAGGGCGTTGTCCCGCAGGACTTTCAGTGGGCCCCTCGCCGACAATCCCGTCGTCAGGGCGGGCATCGCCGATTCGTACATCCAGCTCGAGCAGTTCCGCCTGCTGGTGCTGCACGCCGCGTGGCAGATGGACACCCACGGGCCCGTCGCAGCCATGGCGCATGTGTCGGCCTGCAAAGTGGCGATGGCCCGCGTCGCACACGACATCGTCGAACGGGCGATCCATCTGCACGGCGCGCTCGGCGCATCCAACGAGACGCCGCTGGCGCGGCTATGGCAGACCGTGCCGACCCTGGGTCTGATGGATGGGCCGACCGAGGTGCACCAGGACGTCATCGCCCGACGAGTGCTCGGCGGCTACTCCCCCGCGCTCGGCAACTGGCCCACCCAGTTCCTGCCCGACCTGACGGCCGCCGCCCGCGAGCGGTACGCGGAGCCGGAGCCTGCGCTCTAGCCGCCTACCGGCGCCGAGTGTGGAGTTGATGCACGGATTTGGGCGATATGCGTGCGGGTAACCCACGTTCGGCAGCAGGCTGCTCTCCGTCGCCGGTGCCGCCCGCGGATTGGCCGGTGACCGTCAGCGCGTCTGAGCCGCGAGCCTGCCCGCCAGGATGAGGTAGGTGGCGGCGAAGCTGCGCCGCATCCACGCGACGATGCGTGGTCGGGAGATGACTTCGCGCCGGACCGCCGCCGCGAACACGCCGTAGATGCTGAACACCGCCAGCGTCACCGCCATGAAGATTGCGCTCAGCCACACCATCAGCAGCACCGCACCCTCGCGGTCCGGCGCGACGAACTGCGGCAGGAACGCAAAGAAGAAGATCGTCAGTTTCGGGTTCAACGTGTTGACCAGAACACCCGAGACGATCACCCGCCACGGCGACACCTTCGCCGGACCGGTCTGCACCTCGAATACCGACTTATCGCGAAATGTCTTCCACGCCAAATAGAGAAGGTATGCGACGCCCAGCAACTTGATGACGGAGAACGCCACTGCACTCGCGTGCATGATGGCCGCCAAACCCGTCACCGCGGCGATCATGTGCGGCACGATTCCGAGCGTGCACGCGAACGCCGCCACCAGGCTGGCCCGCCAGCCACGGGAAATGCCGGCGGCGACCGTGTACAGCACACCCGCCCCCGGCGTCACCACCACGATCAGCGTGGTGATCAGGAATTCTGGTGTCAAGGGCTAACCGCTCTTGCGGCGGAACTCCCGGCGGCTCTCGAGCGGCCCGTGCGCCCTCGGCTGCTTGGCTCCCCCGTCTTTGTGGTCGGAACCGCCGGCTGCCTTGGCTTTCTTCCGCTCCAGCGCTTCCCGGAACTTGCGTTTGGTGTCGTCTTCCGGTGCATCGGCCATGCTCCGCAGCGTAGCGCGGTCCGCACTCGGCCGTCGCGTCGTTTACCGCCTGCCCGGCGGCATCCCGTACACATGCGTGATCGGAAGGGTCAGCAGGACCCGTCGATCGTCGACCATCGCGCGCCGGTAGTCGTCCCAGTCGGGGTGCTCACCGGCGATGTTGCGATACAGCGCGATCAGTGCCTCGACGGTGTCGTCGTCGGGGGCAGCGGCGGGTGGGGTCAGGGTTGCCTCGCCCTCAGCCACGGCGTACGACCAGCCGTCATCTGAGGTGACATGGATCGATGCCCGTGGGTCGCGGCGCAGGTTACGGGTCTTGGCCCGCGGCTCGGTGATCGAGACCTGGATGGTGAGGTTGCGTTTGTCGAAGTAGTAAGACACGTTCGACAACTGCGGCCTGCCGTCGCCCTTGATGGTGGCCAGCACGCCCAGCGAGTTCCCGCAGAGCACGGCCAACAATTTGTCATCGAATACCTGGCGTCCCATATGCCCGAGCGTACGTCGGAAAACGCGCCCGAAAGGCGACATACCTACCATGAACCAGATGGCAACCGTCAGCGGCGACATCCTTGAAGGCGTCTCGGCCACCACGCTGTGGACCCTGCACAACCGGGGCACCGAGGCCAAGCGCTCCGACGGGGTGATCCGCGATCCATGGGCGGTCACTCTGTTCGACGCGATTTCCTACGACTACCGCAAGTTCGGCAGGCCCAACCAGGCGCATCCACTACGCGCGTTGGCCTTCGACACTGTCACACGCGACTACCTCGCGACCCACCCGAAGGCGTCGGTGGTGGCACTCGCCGAGGGGCTGCAGACTAGTTTCTGGCGACTCGATCGGATCGGTGTCGCAGACGAATTGACTTGGTACTCAGTCGATTTGCCGTCAGTCATGGCGTTGCGCGAAAAGCTGCTTCCCCGCGACGACCGCATCACCGAGTTGGCCCAATCGGCGCTTGACCACAGTTGGATGGACCGGATCGAGACCGAACACGGCGTGTTCATCACCGCCGAGGGACTGTTGATGTATCTGACGCCCGACGACGCCCTCGGCCTGATTCGCGACTGCGCCGCCCGCTTTCCTGGCGGACAGATGATGTTCGACTCCGTCCCACACTGGTTCAGTCGGCGCACGCTGAGGGGCCTGAAGCTGTCCGACCGCTACGTCGCCCCGCCGATGCCGTTCGGGCTGACCGCCGACGAGGGCGTGGCGTTGGCCGACAGCATTCCGGGCGTGCGCACCGCCCGCGACGTCGCCTTTCCGCCCGGGCGCGGCATCTGGAAATTGTGGGCGAGGTGGTCACCGTTCGACCGGATCGGGTTCATGCGCCGCATCCGCCCCAGCATCACTCTGCTGGAGTTTGGCTGACGGCTACCACCGCCGCTGGCCGCGCATGATCTTCACCCGCCACTAGGATGGCCGGCATGGCCCGGTACGCAGCATTCCTGCGCGGCGTCAACGTCGGTGGCGTCAACCTCAAGATGGCGGAGGTGGCCAAGGCGCTCGAAGACGCTGGATTCTCAAACGTGCGAACGATTTTGGCCAGCGGCAACGTCCTCCTGGAGAGCCGCGCAGGAGTGCAGGCGGTGCGGAAGAAGGCGGAAGCGGCGCTGCGCGACGCGTTCGGATACGACGCGTGGGTACTCGCCTACGACGTGCGAGCGATTGCCAAGATCTCCGAGGACTTCCCGTTCGAGCGTGAGGTCGAGGGCCACCACTCCTACATCACGTTCGTCACCGACGAGAAGGTGCTCGACGAACTCGCCGCGCTGGCCGATGATGCCGGGCCCGACGAGAAGATCAAACGGGGTAAGGGTGTCATCTACTGGCAGGTGCCCAGGACCGGCACGCTGGACACCACGATCGGGAAGACCATGGGCAAGAAGCGTTACAAGTCCTCGACGACCACGCGCAATCTGCGCACCGTGGACAAGGTCCTGCGATGACTTCGACCCCGACAGCCAAGGCCGACGGCACGGTGTTGACCGGCGTCTCCGAGACCGCGTTGCTGACCCTGCGGGTACGGGCGAACGAGGCGCGCAGGCCGGATTCGATCATCGACGACCCGATGGCGATCGAGCTGGCCGATTCCATCGACTACGACTTTGCGAAGTTCGGATTCTCCCGCCGCCAGGACATGGCGGTGCGCGCTCTTGCCTACGACAGGTACACCCGCCGCTATCTCGTCGACCATCCGAAGGCGACCGTCGTCGCGCTCGCCGAGGGATTGCAGACGAGCTTCTATCGTCTCGACGCCGCAGGGCCTGGTGGCCAATTCCAATGGCTGACAGTTGATCTCCCGCCGATGATCGAGCTGCGCCGTAAACTCCTGCCCGCCTCCGAGCGGGTGCGGATGTGTGCCCAGTCCGCGCTCGACTTCAGCTGGATGGACCAGGTGGACACCGAGCACGGTGTATTCGTCACCGCCGAGGGGCTGCTGATGTACCTGGATCCCGACGACGCGCTGCAGCTGATCGCCGAGTGCGCCAACCGGTTTCCCGGTGGGCAGATGATGTTCGACCTGCCGCCGCCGTTGTTCGCGGCCTGGGCGCGCCGCGGCGTGCGAACCTCGCTGCGCTACCGGGTGCCACCGATGCCGTTCACCCTGTCCGTCTCGGAGGCGGCATCGCTGGTCAACAGCGTGCCGGGCATTCGGGCCGTCCACGATCTCCCGTATCCGCCGGGCCGCGGCAAGGTGCTCAACACGCTGAAGTGGACGTCGCAACGGATCCCGCTGTTCGATCCCGTGCGACCGGTGCTGACGCTTCTCGAATTCGGCTAAGCCTGCGGCGCGCCGATCGCGACGGGCGGTTGGGGTTCGGCGGCGGCTTGGCTCGACGACGCGAAGTGCAAGTTCGGGTCGACAATCGAGCCCTCACGGAGTTGCTCGACGTCGTAGTAGTAGTTCATCTGCACCCGCCACGGGTCCCCCATGCCCTGCTTCGGCAGCTGGTCCAGGGCGCGCTGCACGTATCCGGCGCCGAGATCCAGCATCGGCTGAGTCTGCATGGCGTCGTCGCCGGTCTCGGGACGGGCGATGTCGTAGCCGTGGGTGTCCATGTGGCTCAGCAGGCGACAGAAGTGCTCACATAACAGGCCGACCTTCAGCGTCCACGACGAGTTCGTGTACCCGAAGGCGAATGCGAAGTTCGGCACGCCCGACAGCATCGCGGCCTTGTAGACGACGCGGTCGGTGGGATCCACCGGAGTGCCGTCGACCGTGAGCGACATACCGCCGAAGAGCTGGATGTTCAAACCTGTTGCGGTGACGATGATGTCGGCCTCGAGATGCGTTCCGGACTCCAGCTGGATACCGGTTTCGGTGAAGGTCGCGATGCGGTCGGTGACGACCGAGGCGGCACCGCTGCTGATCGCCCTGAACAGGTCGGCGTCGGGCACCGCGCACAGCCGCTGATCCCACGGGTTGTATGCGGGGTTGAAGTGTTCGTCGACCGGATAGCCCTCGGGCAACTCCTTGGCGTTGAGGTAGCGGATCAGCCGCCGCGCCACGCCGGGGTACTTCTGCGACAGCTGGTAGACGGCACGCTGCCGCACGATGTTCTTGCGGCGGGCGAGCGCGTACCCGCGCTTGGCGCCGAGCACCTTCTGCGCCACGTTGGCGAAGGAGTCCTTCGAAGGCACTGGCAGCACATAGGTGGGAGAGCGCTGCAGCATGGTCACGTGGCCGGCGGTTCCTGCCATCGCGGGCACCAGGGTGACCGCGGTCGCGCCGCTGCCGATGATGACGACCTTCTTCCCGCTGTAGTCGAGGTCCTCGGGCCAGTGCTGTGGGTGCACGATCCGACCGCGGAATCGGTCACGACCGGGGAGCTCGGGCGTGTAGCCCCGGTCGTAGCGGTAATACCCGCCGGCACAGAAGATCCAATTCGCGCTGATCTGCACCAACTCCTCGGTGTCCTCACCGGCGCCGAACCGCTCGACGTCGACCACCCAACGCGCGTCATCGCTCGACCACGCGGCGCCCAGAACCTTGTGGTGGAACCGGATCTTGGCGTCGATGCCGTTCTCCGCGGCGGTCTGGCGTAGGTAGGCCAGGATCTTGTCCGCCGACGCGATGGCATCCTCGTCACGCCACGGCTTGAACTCGTAGCCGAAGGTGTGCAGATCGGAATCGGAGCGAATCCCCGGATAGCGGAACAGATCCCACGTTCCACCGGACGCGCCCCTCGCTTCGAGGATGGCGTAGGACCGGCCGGGGTGATCCTTCTGGAGGTAGTATGCCGCGCCGATGCCGGAGATTCCTGCGCCGATGATCAATACGTCGACGTGCTCGATGTGGGTGGCGGTGTGGGCCATGGGAGTGACTCCTGGGGGGTGGGTTTTCCGACGCATTGATCGTCGCGTCCCGGCACCGCACATCCAAGAGCAAATCGTCTCAATATCACCGCGGTCTGGTGCACTTTGCACCACCGCGCTACCGTGGTGCAATGACGTGGAAACGCCCATCGCCGCGGGTCAGGGAGCTGATCCGGCAGAGTGCGCAGATCACCGTCAATGCGCGCCCGGAATGGCTCGAGGAGCTCGACGATGCGGTCCTCGGCGCGAACCCGACCATCGCGGCGGACCCGGAACTCGCGGCGGCCGTGAGCCGCAGCAACCTGGCCAACCTGCAGTTCTGGGCCACCGCCAACGTCCGCGATCCCGGCGCACCGGTGCCGCCGAACACCGGGCCCGAGCCGATGAACATCGCGCGCGAACTCGTCCGTCGAGGACTCGACGCGTATTCGCTCGATGCATACCGCGTTGGCGAAGGGGTGGGGTGGCGGCGGCTGATGGAGATCGCGTTCGAACTGACCTCCGATCCAGCAGAACTGCACGAGTTACTCGACGTCTGCTCCCGGTCGATCAGTGCATTCATCGACACGACCCTGTCGGCCATCGCGGCCCAGATCGACCTGGAGCGCGACGAGCTCACCCGAGGCACGCACGCCGAACGACGCGAGACCGTGGCGCTGATTCTCGACGGCGCACCCATCCCCCGGCGGCGCGCCGAAGGACGTCTCGGCTACGCGCTGACCGGACCTCACACCGCCGCTGTCATCTGGAGCGGCGACCCGGGCGGCAACCTGGCCAGGCTCGACGCGGCGGCAGAGGCCTTCGGGCACGCCGCAGGCGCGGTCCGCGTACTCAGCATCCTCGCCGGCACGGCGACTCGGTGGGCCTGGGTTGCGGGCGCCGTCGACACCGATGCACTGCTGCGGTCGGTCAGCACGATGCCCGACGTCCGCATCGCGATCGGCCCCACGGCCAGCGGTGTGGACGGATTCCGCCGCAGCCATTTCGACGCGATCACCACACAGCAGCTGATGGCGCGGTTGCATTCACCCCAGCAGATCGCGATGTTCACCGACGTCCAGCTTGTCGCGCTCATCACCGCCGACACCGACCGCGCCGCCGAGTTCGTCAACCACACGCTCGGCGATCTCGAGTCCGCCGGCACCGAGTTACAGGACACCGTAAGGACATTCGTCGAAGAGCAGTGCAACGCCTCCCGAGCCGCGAAGCGCCTCTACACGCATCGCAACACGCTTCTGCGCCGGCTCGCCCGCGCAGACGAGCTGCTCCCCAGGCCGCTCGCAGAATCCAGCGTCGAGGTGGCCGTCGCCCTGGACGTTCTGCGCTGGCGCGGTAACCGCGGCTAACTAGCGGAAGGCCGCCTCGACGTATCGCAACGCGTCGTCCTTGTCGACCCCCAACGCGCGTGCCGCCGACACGTATGTATGCGCCGCCGTCGCCATCGCGGTATCGGCTGGATCGATGCGCGCGACGAAAGTGCCAAAACGCCCCTGCGTTTCGAGCAACCCCGCCGACTCCAGCTCCCTGTATGCACGCGCCACCGTATTGACCGCCAGGCTCATCTGCCCCGCCAGTTCGCGGATCGTCGGCAACCGGGTGCCTGGCGGCAACTTGCCGTCCCGGATCCCGTCGATGATCTGCGTCCTGAGCTGGTCGAAAAGCGGTTTGGCGGCCTGTTGATCAATGCGTACCCAATCCCCCAACTCGGCCACGCGTCTCAGTATCGCCCAAACCGGCTAATTTGGTGATGTGCAAATAACGGTGCTCACCGGAGCTGGCATTTCCGCCGAGAGCGGCGTGCCGACGTTCCGCGACGCCGAGACAGGCCTGTGGGCAAAGGTCGACCCCTACGAGATCTCGAGTGCGGACGGTTGGCACGACCACCCGGACAAGGTGTGGGCGTGGTACCTGTGGCGCCACCACATGATGAGCTCGGTGCAGCCCAACGACGGCCACCGCGCGGTCGCGGCCTGGCAGGACTACGCCGACGTGCACGTCGTCACCCAGAACGTCGACAATCTGCATGAGCGCGCGGGCAGCAAGCGCGTCTACCACCTGCACGGCAGTCTCTTCGAATTCCGTTGCGACCGTTGCCAACGCGAGTATGTCGGTGAGCTGCCCGCGATGCCTGAACCCGTGGAGTCGATGGACCCGCCCCGGCATGCGTGCGGCGGGCTGATCCGGCCGAACGTGGTGTGGTTCGGCGAAGCGCTGCCCGACGAGGCGTGGCAGCGCTCGGTCGACGCGGTGACCAACGCCGATGTGGCGGTCGTGGTAGGTACCTCGTCGATCGTCTACCCCGCGGCAGGCCTGCCCGAGTTAGCGCTGGCGAACGGCACCGCGGTCATCGAGGTGAACCCGGAGCGCACGCCGCTGTCCGACGCCGCCACCGTGTCGCTGCGAGAAACCGCCGCGGGCGCCCTGCCTCGGTTGCTGCAGCGGCTGCCCGTGCTGCTCGGTTAGCGATACGGCCTGACGGCTCGGCCGATGGCGACCTCCGTCGACGGCATCGGCACCCACCGGGGCAGCTGCCAGTCGCGCCGGGCCTGCTCGATCCGAAAGCCTGCATCGACGATCGTCTGCTCGGTGTGCCGATTTGTGTGACAGTTGCCGGCCAGCCGTGGCCAAACCGTCGCGTCGGCCAGCCGCTGCAGCGGACTGCGCCAACCGCTGCTGGAGATGTGCTCGCAGTAGCGCAGCTCGCCACCTGGACGCAGCAACGAGAATAGTTGCCGCACTACGCTATCCGGCTGCTCCACTGTTTCAGGTTCGTGGGTTGAGATGAACATCCACACCCGCGAAGAACGGGTTATCCACGGTGCTCCTGCTCATCGAATATCCCCTTCAACCGCGCGATGGCCTCAGTGGGCGGCAGATCGGGGTTGATGGCACCGGACACGATGTGGCCGACGCATACCGCCCTCAACACCCTGTCGGCGAACGCCTCCGCGTCACCCCAGGGCAGGTACGGCCGCGAGATCAGCAGCGCCGCCACACCATGGCCAGCCGTCCACAACTCGAGTGCCTTGGTGGTGGGATCGCCGGGCGGGTAGATGCCCTCCTTGATCAACGACTCCACCGAGTTGCACATGTGCACGAACGCCGACGTATTCAGCGCCGTGTCGACATTGCTGCCCTCTCGGCTCTCGCTCATCATTGCAATGCGGTACAGCTCAGGGGTTTTCAATGCGAAGCGGACGTAGGCAAGGCCTTGTGCGCGCAGCACATCGATGGTCGACTGCTGATCGGCCGCCACCCGCTGCATCTCCTCGTCGAGCTTCTCGAAGTACCTGGCGCAGACGGCGTCCAGCAGCGCGTCCTTGTCGGCGAAGTGCAGGTAGATCGACGGCGGCGTCACCCCGACCCGCTGTGCGACCGACCGGATGGACACCGCCTTCGCGTGCCCGGTCTCCAGCAACAGAGCGGTCGCCGCGTCGAGGATCTCCTCACGCAACTGCTCGCCCGAGCCGCGTGGTGCGCGGCGGCGACGCAAGGGCTCGACCGACACGCTAACCAGTGTCCGCCACGGCTGCCGCGACCCGTTCGCGTTTCTCCGCCGCCGGCGCGTCGTCGTCATCACCGGATTCGCTGACGCCAATCCGCTCGTGCAGCCTGGCCAGCGGCTTGGGCGCCCACCAGCTCCACCGGCCGAGCAGATGCATGAATGCCGGCAGCAGCAGCATGCGGACCAGAGTTGCGTCGGCGATCACCGCGAGCGTCAGACCGACGCCGAACATCCGCATGAACGCCACCTTGGCAGCGATCAGCGCAGCGAACGAGATCGCCATCAGCAGTGCGGCGGCGGTGACGACGCGGCCGGTGCGCGCGAGGCCGAGCGCGACGCTTTCGTCGTTGCGCACGCGAGGAGCAAGAGGGACTTCGCCGGCCCGCGTCAATCCGGACTTCAGCCAGTACTCCCGGATCCGGGACACCAGGAACACCTCGTAGTCCATCGACAGCCCGAACGCGATGCAGAACAACAGCACGGGCAGATTGGCAACGATTGTGCCGGTCGGTGTGGTGCCCAGCGCGCCGAGATGGCCCTCCTGGAAGATCCACACCAGCGCGCCGAACGCGGCGGTCAACGACAATACGTTGAGCACCAACGCTTTCAGCGGCAATACCACGCTGCCGGTGAGCAGGAACAGCAGCACGAACGTGATCACGCCGATGATGCCGAGCACCATCGGCAGCCGCGAGGTGATCGCCTCTGAACTGTCGCGGTTGACCTGCGCGACGCCGGTCAGCTGGACCGGCTGGCCGTCCGGTGGCGTGACCGCGTGCAGCCGGTCGAGTTGCGTCTCCGACGCGTCGCTGAAAAGCGGTGCGGTGCTGCCCACGGTCAGGAACGCGCTGCCGTCCTTGACTCCGGTGTCCATCGACGGCGGCCCCGCGGGCCTGCCGTCGACGTACGTGCCGCCAGGCGCCGATACCGCCGACACGTCGGGCACCTGCGACAGCGCCGCGGCGTAACGATCCAAATCGGCGGGCGCCACGCGGTTGGCGTCCGGGAGGACGACGGTCACGTTGCGGGCGGAGTCGACGGCGAAGTCGTTTCGCAGCTCGTCACCGACCTGGCGGGCCGACAGCGAATGGGGCAGCACACGGTCGTCTGGGAAGCCCCACTTGATGCCCAGGAACGGCGCGCCGAGCACCAGCAGCAGCGCGACAATCGCGACACCGATCGGAACCGCCCGGCGCATAACGAATTTCGTGGACCGATACCAGAAGTTCTGCTCGATCGGCTTGCGTACCGGATCGGGCCTGCGGAAAATCCACCGGGCCAGTCTCCGCACATCCAGCGAATCCAACCGGTCGCCGAGCAGCGTGATCGCCGCGGGCGCCACCACGATCGCAGCGACGGCCGCGAACAACACCACCGCGATGCCGGCGTAGGCGAACGACTTGAGGAAGTACATCGGGAAAAGCACCATCGCGACCATTGACAGCGCGACCGTCATCGCCGAGAACAGCACGGTCCGCCCCGCCGTCGCCATGGTGCGCACCAGCGCGCGGTCGCGGTCGGCGCCATCGGCGAGTTCGTCGCGGTATCTGCTGATGATCAGCAGCGTGTAGTCGATGGCCAGCGCAAGGCCCAGCGCGACGGTCAGGTTCAGCGCGAAGATCGACACGTCGGTGATCAGCGTGACAGCCCGCAGCACCGCCATTGAACCGAGGATCGCGAAGCCACCGACGGCCAACGGCAGCGCCGCGGAGATCAGGCCGCCGAACACCCAGATCAGTACGACAAAGCTGAGCGGGATCGCGATGGATTCCATTGTCAGCAGGTCTTTTTCACTCTGACCGTTGATTTGGACGTAGGTCATCGCCTCGCCGCCCGCGCGTACTGTCACGCCGTCGCGGTCGTGGACGAGTCGATCGGTCAGCTCCTTGGCGTGTTTCTGGGCGCCGCTCTCGCCGCCCGTGATGCCCGCGACGATCAGCCCGGTCTTGCCGTCCTTACTGATCAACGTCGGCTCAGCGGGCGCGGGCGCGGTCCATGCGGACGTCACCTGCGCGATGTACGGCGATGCCTTCAACTGGTCGACGATGTCTGTCCCGACGGAGCGGGCGACGGTGCTCTGCGCGCCACCGTCTGACGTCACGCTGATCAGTAGCTGCATATCGCCCTGGCCGAACTTGTCGACGAGCAGCTGGGTCGCTTGCGCCGACTGCGACGTCGGATCCTGAAAGCCGCCGGCGGACAGGTGCTTGGCGACAGGGACGCCGAAGATGCCGCAGGCCACCATCACGAGGAGCGCAATCGCGATGATTCGTCTCGGCGCGGCAATAGCCAACTGTGCGATTCGTTGCAGCACGTCCCGTCCCTTCAATTGGATACCGCCGCTAACTTATCTGCGATAAGTTAGCACGGTCAACAGGTGCCCACATCGGTAAATACGTCGCGGGACCGCGGGATGTTCACTCCGGCAGGGATTCACAGCGTTCTCACAGCCGCATAGGCTGCCAACCATGGCGACCACCGAAGCGAGCACCCCGAGCTCGACGTCCTTAGCCGATGCCGGTCTGCTGATCTTGCGAGTCGGAGTCGGCGCGACAATGCTCCGGGCCGGCCTTCGCAAGGCCTTTGACTTCGACACCACCGTGAACTTCATGGAATCCGGTGGCTGGCGACTGCCCGAGTTCGCCGCGTTCATGGTGACCGCGGCCGAAACGGCGGGTGGCATAGGCCTGCTACTTGGTTTGCTGACACCGCTGGCCGCGTGCGGCGTCATGGCCGCGATGATCGACGCCTGGGCGGTCAACGTCTCCGCGACGGCGTTCTGGGCGGAGCCGTTCAACGTCCCGTTCCTGATTGCGGTCGGTGCAGCTGCGCTGCTGTTCGCCGGCGCGGGCAGATACTCCGTCGATGCCAAGATCTTCGGAAATTGGCGCGTTGGCGTCCGCGTCGCTGTGGGATTGCTGGTCGTGGCGGTCGCCGCGGCACTGCTGACCTGGACATTGCTGAACGGGACGAACCCGATCCACTTCATCGAGCCGGCAGCGTAGAACCTACCCGGCGGTAAGAATTGCCACCATTTTCCGAATCGTGACTCAAAGAATCCTTAATGGTGATTGTTACTGTTCAGTACATGTGGATCGACGACACCAGTGCTGATGTCATCAAGGTTGACTTCGATGCGCTCTACCACGGCGATGTCCTGGTTGAGGGCGACACCTCGGAGCAGCTCGACGACGAGCACACCCTTCCCACCGCAGTCTGAGTAAGTGCGCGCCGTAAGGCGCGCGTTCACCCACGACAGTTCGCCCAGTTCGGGCCGTTCGCCGATATCGCTTTTTCTAAGCCACGTTCTCTTCTGCCTCGGGTTCGATCATGTCGGCCAGCCGGCCGGTGATCAGCTCCTCGGCCTCTTCCACGATGCGCGACACCGGGTCGCCGACCGTCGGAATGTCATTGATCAGGCCCATTGCGGTGCCGACCGACGCCCAGCGCCAGCGCGGCCACCAGGCCACGCTGGCATCGGCGAACTTCGTCGTCAGACTCATCGCGGCGCCATCCGGATCGCGCCGTCGAGCCGGATCACCTCTCCGTTGAGCATCGGGTTCTCGACGATGTGCACGGCCAGCGCACCGTACTCGTCGGGCTTGCCCAGCCGCGACGGGTGCGGTACCTGCTTGCCCAGCGACTCCTTGGCCTGCTCGGGCAGCCACGCCAGCAGCGGCGTGTCGAACAGCCCCGGCGCGATGGTGACGACGCGGATCAGCTCGCGCGAGAGGTCGCGGGCGATCGGCAGGGTCATGCCGACCACGCCGCCCTTGGACGCGGAGTAGGCGGCCTGGCCGATCTGGCCGTCGAAGGCGGCGACGGACGCAGTGTTCACGATGACGCCGCGCTCCCCGTTGATCGGCTCGGTCTTGGCGATGCGCTCGGCGCCCAGCCGGATCACGTTGAACGTGCCGATCAGGTTGATCTCGACGACCTTCTTGAACAGGTCGAGCGGGAACGGCCCGTCCTTGCTCAGCGTCTTGATCGCGTTGCCGGTGCCAGCGCAGTTGATCACGATGCGCACCGGACCGAGGGACTCGGCGATGTCCAGCGCGGCGGTCACGGCGACTTCGTCGGTGACGTCGGTCTCGGCGAAGGCGGCGCGGTCACCAAGCTCGGCGACGGCCTCCTTGCCACGGATGTCGAGGACGACGACCTGGGCGCCCGCGTCCAGCAGTCGCTTGGTCGTCGCCAGCCCGAGCCCGGATGCTCCACCCGTGACGACGGCTACGGCGTCTTTGATCTCCACTGATTGCGTTCCTTTTCTCTACGCCCAGTCGCGTAGGACGGCTTCGGTGTCGGCGCCGGGCACGCCCGGCGGTTTCGGCTTCGCGGGCACGGTGCGGGAAAACCGCGGCGCCGGTGCAGGAAACAGATAGTCGTTCTCGCGGTAGAAGGTGTCGCGCTCGGTGTTGTGCGGTTCGCTTTCGACCTCGGCGAACGACAGCACGGGCGCGACGCACGCGTCGCTGTCGGCGAACACCTTGGCCCAATGATCACGGTCCTGCGAGGCGAACACCTCAGTGAACTTGGCACGTAGTTCGGGCCAGCGGCTCGTGTCGTTCTGGTCGGGCAGGTCTTCAGGGGGCAAGCCGTCGAGGCCTAATTTTTCCAGCAGTTCGGCGAAGAATTGCGGCTCGATCGCACCGACCGAGACGTAGCGGCCGTCGGCGCAGGTGTAGGTGTCGTAGTACGGCGCGCCGGTGTCGAGCATGTTGACGCCACGCTCGTCGGTCCACATGCCCATGGCCCGGAACGCCCACATCATCGCCGAGAGCGCGCTGGAGCCGTCGACCATGGCCGCGTCGACGATCTGGCCCTTACCGGACCGCTGGAGCTCCCAGAGCGCCGACAGGATGCCGACGACGAGAAACATTGAGCCGCCGCCGAAGTCGCCGACCAGGTTCAGTGGCGGCACGGGACGCTCGCCCGCCCGGCCGATCGCGTGCAGCACGCCGTTGAGCGAGATGTAGTTGATGTCATGGCCGGCCTGCTGGCTGCGCGGACCGGTCTGGCCCCAGCCGGTCATCCTGGCGTAGATCAGGCGCTCATTGACCTTCGCGCAGTCCTGCGGGCCGAGGCCAAGCCGTTCGGTGACGCCGGGGCGGAAGCCCTCGATGAGCACGTCGGCCTTGGCGATCAACCGCAGCACGAGGTGGCGATCTTCTTCGCTCTTGAGGTTCGCCGACACCGAGCGGCGGTTGCGAAGCAGATAGTCGGTGCCGGGTTCGGTCGCAGGCCCGGGACCCTTGCTGGGACGCTCGACGCGGACGACGTCGGCCCCAAGGTCACCGAGGAGCATCGCGGCGTGTGGCCCTGGGCCGATACCGGCCAGTTCGACGACTCGCAGTCCATGCAGTGGTCCAGCCATGTCTAACCCGCCCTCCGTAGGTGACCGCCGACATAGCTTACTTGTATAACCATGTGGCCCGACCTAGGGTGCCTTCTATGACGACAACGGACGCCCGTGCCGACGTGTACACCAGCATCGACGACCTCTCAGTCGGGCTTGCCGATGGCGTGCTGTCAGTGACGTTTAATCGGCCGGACAGCCTGAACTCGCTGACGGCGGCGATGCTCACCACCCTCGCCGACACGCTAGAGCGGGCCGCCACCGATCCGCGGGTCAAGGTAGTGCGGCTGGGCGGCGCCGGCCGCGGCTTCAGCTCGGGTGCGGGGATCAGCGAAGAAGACCACGCCAACCCCGGCACGGCGGGCACTCCTGCCGATGTGCTCGACGCGGCCAACCGTGCCGTGCGGTCGATCGTGAACCTGCCGCAGCCGGTGGTCGCGGTCGTGCAGGGGCCGGCGGCCGGTGTCGGTGCATCGCTGGCGTTGGCGTCTGATGTCGTATTGGCTTCGGAGAAGGCGTTTTTCATGCTCGCCTTCACCAAGATCGGGTTGATGCCCGACGGTGGCGCGTCGGCGCTGATCGCTGCGGCGGTCGGCCGCATCCGCGCGATGCGGATGGCGCTGCTGGCGGAGCGGATTCCCGCATCGGAGGCTTTCGAGTGGGGTCTGGTGACGGCGGTGTACCCAGCCGACCAGTTGGAGGCCGAGGTGTCTTCTGTGATCTCCACGCTGGTGACCGGTCCGGCCGTGGCGCTGCGCAAGACCAAGAATGCGATCAACGTCGCGACGCTTGTGGAGTTGGAGGCCGCGCTGGAGCGGGAGAAGCAGGGCCAGCTGGGGCTCATCGAATCGCACGACTTCCGCGAGGGCACGCGGGCGTTCCAGCAGCGACGCGCAGCGAACTTCACCGACTCCTGACGTTTGGGCACCATGCGCACCGTCCAGAACTTGATATCGCCGGCGATATCAAGTTCTGATCGACCCTCACGGTCCGCAGAGCCGCCTAATTGTCAGACGGCGCCGCAACTATTTCGGACATGGAGAACCACACGTACCGCGCCGAGTGGTCGCCGGATTCAGGGATGTACGTCGCCAGTTGCCTGGAGTTTCCGTCGAGGTATTCACGGGCACTGACGGCTCATGAAGCGATCAAAGGCATCCAGCAGGTGATCGACGAGGAAATCGCCGAGCTCATCGAGTGTGGCCTCGAGCCACCACCTTCAATCCCCGGCCGGCGCTACAGCGGCAGGTTCGTGGTCCGCACCTCCCCTGAACTTCACTCACGCCTGATGGTGGATGCCGCCGAGCAGGGCGTGTCGTTCAATCAGTGGGTCGTCCAGAAGCTCGCTGGACGCAATCCACCAACCTTGCACGACTTGTTCTAGAGCGGAAATTCGGTGGACTGCGGAGCGGGCTGTCCGCGACCATCGAATGGTGAGTACGCAATTCGACATTGAGCAGCCGGTGGTCGCCGCCGGCGGCTGGCGCGTGCTCGCACCCTTCAAGTTCCGCGAGTACCGCCTGCTGATCGCCGCAGTGGCCCTGTCGATCTTCGCCGAAGGCATGTGGGCGGTCGTGATGGCGCTTCAGGTCATCGAACTCGACAATGACCCCGCGTCGCTATCGCTGGTCGCCACCTGTCTGGGCGCAGGCCTGGTCGCCTTCGTGTTGGTCGGCGGGCTGGCTGCCGACCGAATCAATCAACGCGCCATCATCATCGCCGTCGAAACGGTAAACGTAATCACGGTGTCAACGATCGCGATTCTGGGACTCGTTGGCACCCTGCGGATCTGGCATATGGCGGTGGCCGCAGGCGCACTCGGCATTGCCGCGGCGTTCTTCTTCCCCGCCTACAGCGCGATTCTGCCCCGGATCCTTCCGGCCGAACAGCTGTTGGCCGCCAACGGCGTCGAAGGCGTCGTTCGTCCGGTGTTCCAGCGCGCCGTCGGCCCTGCGGTCGCCGGCCTGGTTGTCGGTGCGACGTTCCCCTCCCTGGGGGCCGTCGTCGTGGCGGCGCTGTTCGCCATCGGCCTCGTGCTGCTGGTCGCCGCCCGGCCCGCGATGAAACCGGCTGTGCAGCAACCGGATCACGGGCAGCCGCATCTGTTGCGCGACCTGCGCGATGGCTTCGTGTTCATGCTGCGCACACCGTGGCTGTTGTGGACACTGCTGTTCGCGAGCATCTTCGTGCTTCTGGTGCTGGGGCCGATCGAGGTGTTGCTGCCGTTCATCGCGAAGCAACGCTTCGAAGACGGCGCACAGACGTACGGCTTCATTCTGGCGTTCTTCGGGGTCGGTAGTGCGCTGGGCGCACTGGCGGTGTCGTCGGGACGGCTGCCGCGTCGCTATCTCACGGTGATGATGACGATGTGGAGCGTCGGCTCGATACCGCTCGTGGTCGTCGGCGTCACCTCGTCTTTCCCGCTGATGGCCGCGGCGACGTTCGTGATCGGCTTCACCGACGGCGCCGGCATGGTCATCTGGGGCACGCTACTGCAGCGACGGGTCCCGACGGCGATGCTGGGACGGGTGTCGAGCCTGGACTTCTTCGTGTCGCTGGCGTTCATGCCGGTATCGTTCGCGATCGTCGGCCCGCTGTCGAAAGTCGTTTCGATGCAGACGATTTTCCTGGTTGCGGGCGTAGCGCCGGTGCTGTTCGCGGCGATCGCCATGTACGCGGCCCGGATGCGCAAGGACGAACTGGCGCACCCGCTGCGCTAGACGCCGAACACCGGCGGAAGTGCGAGCACCATGACCAGGCCCCAGAAGAAGTGGGTCAACATCGGTGCCAGCACACCGCCGGTGGCTCGGCGTTCCGAGGCGCAGACCGCACCGACGACCAACGCGGCGACACCCAGCATCGGATTTCCGGTGGTGGCCGACGTCGCGACGACGTAGATGATCGTCGAGATGAGCGCCGGATAGGCCTTGCCCAGCGCGGTATAGAGGGCGCCGCGGAAGAACAGCTCCTCCGCCACCCCGTTGATCACCGTGATGAAAGCCACCAGCGCCAGCGGACCGTAGTTGGCGAAATCGAGGACGCGCGTGATGAATTCACGTACACCGGGAATCTCGCGTGCGGCAACGCCGCCCACCAGAAACGCCCCGCCCAGGACCAGTCCCATCACGGTGCCGCTGATCACCGGTCGCTGGTTGCGTCCGCGGAACCGCACGCAGCCGAGATGCAGCGGACCGGACACGAAGGCGCCCAGCGCCCATACCGCCGCAAGCGCCAGCGTCAGCCAGTAAAACGATTCGTCTCCTGGGCGACGGGTCATCGAATAGCCAAGCAGCGCACCGCCGATCACGAGCACCACCGTCACGACGATCCGGCGCCGCACTATCACCGCGGGAGTTTCCTGATGAGGCACCGCGACCGTGCTGACGATGTCGCGGAACTCGGCCATGAGCCCCGTCGGTTTGGTCATGCCGGGCTTGGCTTCGGTACGAGATTGATCAGCGCGTCGATTCCGGTTCGCAGCGCGGCTGCGACGGGCCCCGGCATCAGCCGCAGCAGCCCGAGCGCCGGTCGCGCGATCGGCGGGGTGACCGCCCGCGCCAGCTGTCGAATGCGCGCCGCGTCACCGCCGGCCCACGGCGGATCGCTGTCGGCCAGATGGTGCGGATCGGCTAACGCGTTGACCGGTCGCGGCCGATCACTCGACAGCGCACGGGATATCGCGTCGTCGATGCCAACCAGCCCGCCGGGTGGATCAGGCACCACATCGCGGAGCCGGACCTCGGACGCGATCATCGGATGGTCAAGAGACTCGACCAGATCGGCGACCAAACCGCCAGGAACGGGTAGCACCGCGGCCGTCATCCACGACACCACGCTGGTGTCCACCATGGGTAGGGACAACTCCGCACGCCACTTGCGCGAGATCCGGGCATAGGCTCGCAACAGCTCGCTGTACGACGTCGTAGCCGGGCCGAGGATGTCGTACGCACCGGCCGGCACCCGCTCACCGTCGGCGGCGGCGACGAGGTAGTACAGCACGTCGCGGATCGAGATCGGGTCCATCGGGTTCGCGGACCAAGCGGGCATCGGAATCAATACGAAACGGTCGCCGACGTAGCGGAGCATCTCGAACGACGTCGACCCCGACCCGATGATCATCGCCGCGCCCAACCACACCACATCGGGTCCGCCCTCCACGCTCAATGCGTGCGCCACCTCGGCACGACCGATCAGGTGTTCGGAAAGTTCGTCATCGTCGGGGACGAACCCGCCAAGGTACACGATCCGCCGGAGGCCTGCATCCTTCGCCGCGTTGGCGACATTGGCAGCGGCGAGATTGTCAGCGTCGCGGAAGTCCGGTTGGCCGATGCCGTGCACCAGGTAGTAGAGGACATCGATCGGGCCCGCGTCGGCGAACGCCTTCTTGGCCGAGGCTTCATCGCACGCGTCCAGCACTAGTCCGGTGACTTGGTCATGCCAGCCGAAGTCGGCCAGTCGGTCCGGATTTCGGGTGGCGGCGATGACATCGTGGCCTGCGTCGAGCAGTTCGCTCACGAGCCGTGAGCCGACATAGCCGGTAGCGCCGGTAACCAGGATTCGCACGGGAGTCACCGTATGGAGATACCCGAACCCTGTGAATCGAAATCAAATTACCGCGCCAAAATTCGTAGCATGGCGACCAGCTTCAGAGACCTTGTGCTGGTGAGGATTTGGTAGTAGAGAGCCGCGACCCTAATTGACGGCGTCGCGGTGTAGTTCGATGAGCCGCTGATACACCTGAGCGTTGTGCCGGTTGTTTGCGATCTCAGCGTCGGACAGCTCGCGGCGGACACTGCCAGGGACGCCGGTGACCAGCGACCTCGACGTCACGCCGATGCCCTGCGGGACGAGCGCGCTCGCCGCGATTAGTGAACCCTCTCCGATCCTCGCGCCGTTGAGGCTCACCGCGCCCATCCCGATGAGTGCGTCGTCCTCGATGACACAGCCGTGCAGCACGGCGTTGTGACCGACACTGACGCCCGCGCCAACGCTGACCGGGAACTCCGCGTCGACATGGATGGTGACGCCGTCCTGGATGTTGGTGCCGAACCCGATCTCGATCGGCTCGGTCTCGGCTCGCAGCGTCGCGCCGTACCAGACGCTTGCCCGTGCGGCCAGCGTGACCTGACCGATCACACTGGCGTTCGGTGCGACCCAGGACTCGGCGTGCAACTGGGGTGCGCGTCCGCGGATGGGCAGGATCAGCGGCTCAGGCATGACGGACATCGTATTCACCCGTTGTTCACCTCCATAATTGCAGCTAACTACACTCTTGCAGTTGACTGCAATTACTCGTATTGTGCCTGTCATGGCGACACAGCAGTCCACGCGGACGGTCGAGCAATTCATGGACGACCCGATTGCCTTCTTCGGCGAGTCGTTGACCCACATGCACAGCATCGCTCGCAACGAGCTGGAGGAGCTTCATCGTCAGGCGATGGGCATTCGCTTCCAGCAACACGTGCAGAGCATCGAGATGGTGGGCAAGCTGGCAGGTCGCTTGGGCGTCACGGAGTTGCGCGAGTTCAACGATGTTGTTCCGCTGATGTTTTCGCATACGGCATTCAAGTCGTATCCGGCCGCGTTGATCGACAACAAGCGCTTCGACCTGATGACGAAATGGCTGGACAAGCTCACCAGCCACGACCTGTCTCATGTCGACACCGAGGACTGCAAGAGCATCGATGAGTGGATCGACCGGCTCGACGAGCAGACCCCGCTGGAGGTCATCACCTCCAGCGGCACCACCGGAACCTTGTCGATCATCCCGAAGGACAAGCACGGTGCGCGGGAAGGCATGGTGCTGTGGAAGATCTGCCTGTTCCAGACGTTCGGCCACGAACCGACGTATGACGAGCTCAATCCGGCGGTCGACGTGATCTGGCCCAACTACGCCAAGGGCAAGCTCGGTCACCTCCGAATCGCCAACATGATCAAGCGCGGTTTCACCGGTGGCGATGAGAGCAAGTTCCACGCGCTGTACCCGGGCGCCATCGACACGGACCTGATGTTCCTCGCCTCGAAGATGCGCGCGGCGGCCTCGCGCGGCGAGCTGGACCGACTGGTGATCGACCCGGCGTTGACCGCCCGCAAGGACGAGTTCATCGCGATGCAGGCGCGTCAGCCGGAGGACCTCGACAGGTTCTTCGCCACGATCACCGAGAAGCTCCGGGGTAAGCGGGTTTTCATGATCGGCACGTACAACCTGATGTACGACGTGGCCAAGGCCGGCCTCGAGCGGGGCATCAGGGGCGTCTTCGCCAAGGACTCGGCCATCCTGACCGGCGGCGGCACAAAGGGATTCGTTCTCCCCGACAACTACATGGACGTGATCCATGAATTCCTCGGTGTCGACCGCATCCAGCAGGGGTACGGCTTCTCCGAGCAGAGCGCGTTCCACTGGGGCTGCAGCGAGGGCCGCTATCACGTGCAGCCGTGGGTCATCCCGTTCATCCTCGACCCCGACACCAGCGAGCCGTTGCCGCGAACCGGCAGGCAGACGGGTCGCGCCGCGGTCTATGACGTTCTGCTCAAGGCGCATTGGGGTGGGGTGATCTCCGGCGACGAAGTCACCATCGACTGGGACCTGCAGTGCCCGTGCGGCCAGACAACCGTCGCGTTCGAACACGACATCATCCGCTACAGCGAGAAGCGGGGCGTCGATGACGACCGCATAACCTGTGCGGCCACCCACGAGGTGCACAACGAAGCCGTCGAGTTCATGAAGGCGTTCGAATCATGAGCAGCGCATATACGGTTCCGTTGTTCCTGCGGGGAGAGGTCATCGTCGACGACCTGGTGTCGTTCGGTACTCGCACCGGCGCCGCCAAGTTCCAGGCGCCCGATATGGCCCGTCACGTGCACCGGCTCCCACTGCCGAGCCCGATGGCGATGGCCGACCTCTACGAGGTGCCCTTCGACGAGATCCTCGATGTGCTAGAGGCGTTGGGCAACGCACTCGACTTCGAGCGGAACATGCATCTGCAGGAGGCCTACGAGGCGGCGCTGTTGGCGAACCCGCTGCCGCCGGAGATGCTCAAGAACAGCTACCAGATCCTGAAACCACTGTTCTCCCGCGCGAACGTCCTCGAGATCGCCGACAGCCAGGTCGGGCTCGAATACCTCAATGGCTGGGTCACCCAGCGACTCGGCGACGGACGGGAGTTGCGGGTACGCGCATTCGGCTCGCGGGTGTTGCACATTCCGGCAGGCAACGGCGGGCTCGTGTCGGCTGTCACGATTCTGCGCTCGGTGATCACCCGCTGCGACACGATCATCAAGGCTCCGTCCAACGATCCGCTGACGGCGGTCGCGATCGCGCGCACGCTCGCCGATGTCGCGCCCGACCACCCGATCACCAAGCATCTTGCGGTTGCGTATTGGAAGGGCGGCGACGTCGCCGTCGAGGAGCCGTTGTATCGACCGGAGCACATCGAAAAGATCGTCGCCTGGGGAGGTTTCGCGTCGGTCAAGCACGTCACCCGCTATATCCAGCCGGGTCTGGAGATGATCGCGCTCGATCCCAAGCGCAGCGCGACCATCATCGGGCACCAGGCATTCAGCGACGACGAAACCATGCGCGAGGTGGCGCGCTGCGCGGCCGTCGACATCGGGGTGGCCAACCAGGAGGGATGCGCCAACGCACGCGTCATCTATGCGATGAGCGGGACCGACGCCGTAGGAATCGCCAACGCCAACAGGCTCGGCGAGATGATCTACGAGGAACTGACCCGCCTGCCCGCTTTCATCAGCACGCCACCGCTGTACCCGAGCCGCGAACTCTACGACCACGTCGAGGCGTCTCGGATGACCGACGACTGGTACCGGGTGATCGGCGGCGATCAGCGCGAGGGGGCGATCATCGTTTCGCAGTTCGACTCCCCCGTCGACTACTCGGCCATGCTGTCCGGCCGCGTGGCCAACATCGTGCCGGTCGACAGCATCGACAAGGTGACCGAGGCGGTAACCGCATACACGCAGACCATCGGCATCTACCCGGAATCGCTGAAACGCGAACTACGCGACAAGCTTCCACTGTTCGGGGCGCAACGGCTGACGACACTCGGCTATGCGTGCAGCGTGCCGATCGCGGCGCCGCAGGACGCAATCGAGCCGATGCGACGGATGTGCAAGTGGATCGTGGAAGAGGCGTGTGACCCTGATGTGGTGACACCACTGTGGCGCCTCGGCGAAGTCAGCGCGCAGGCATAATGGCCGGGCCAACAACACTCGAGGTCGTCGAAGGCATCGACCTGACCGGCAAGACCTGCGTGATCACCGGTGCGCCGGCCGGCCTGGGGCGGGAATCGGCCCGCGCGCTCGCGGCGACGGGCGCGCACGTCATTCTCGCGGCGCGCAATGTGGAAGCCTTGCGCGACGCCGAGGCGTGGATTCGGGCAGAGGTGCCCGATGCGCCGACGTCGACCGTCGAACTCGACCTCACCAGCCTGGCCAGTGTCCGAACCGCCGCCGCGGCGATCCAGGACCTCGCGCCCGAGATCCACGTGCTGATGAACAACGCCGGGGTGATGTTCACTCCGTTCGGCCGAACCACCGATGGCTTCGAAATCCAGTTCGGCACCAATCATCTCGGGCATTTCGAACTGACCCGGCTACTCACACCGCGACTTGTCCAGGGTGCCCGCATCGTCATTTTGTCGTCGGACGGACACCGGATGTGCGACGTCGACCTGGCCGACCCCAACTGGGAGCGAAGGGAATACGACAAGTTCGCTGCCTACGGATCATCGAAGACCGCCAATGTCCTGCACATGGTCGAGCTGGACCGCCGGCTGCGTGACCGCGGGGTGCGGGCCTGCGCCGTGCACCCGGGCGTCGTCGCGACGTCCCTGGCACGCCACATGACGCGCGAAGACTTCGCCAGCTTGAACAACATCACGCCCGCGGAACCCGACGCGCAGCGCGTCGATGTGCTTCGCGACTTCCAGATGCCCGAACAGGGCGCAGCGACCCAGGTCTGGGCGGCCGTCAGCCCGGACCTGGCCGGCATCGGTGGGGTGTATCTGGCGGACTGCCGGATCCGCGAGGACGTCGCGCCGTACGCAGCGGACCATGCGCACGCCGCCGACCTGTGGGAGTTGTCGGAGAAACTCTGCGGCAACGTCGCGCTAGGCTCGCAATCGTGAACCGGATGGACCGGCGCAAGCAGGAGGTGCGGGAACGGATTCTTGGCGCCGCCTTCGACCTTTTCCTGGATCAGGGTGTGTCCGGCACGACGATCGAAGACATCTGCGAACGCGCCGACGTCGCGAATCGAACGTTTTTCAACCACTTCGCCACCCGACACGACATGATGCGCGCACTCGCCGAAGAGCGTCTGCTGAACCTTCGCGACGTCGTCTTCGACCGTGCGAACGAACCGATCCCCGCTCGGTTGATCGGCCTGTTCGACGACATCGCCGCGACCCTGGGTGAGTCCAGCGATACCTACCGCGAGGTGATCGCCGAAATGCTGACAGCGGCGGGCTACGGCATTCAACGCGGTTTCGCCTTGCACGACACGTTTCTCCAGCTCGTCAAAGAAGGCGTGGCGCGCGGTGAGGTGAGCGTCCGGCACGATGCCCAAACGCTGGCCGACATCATCGTGGGTGCGCTGACGGGGGGCATCGTCAATTGGACTGTGGACAAGACATATTCGATTGAGTCGGGCTTTCACGACCTAGCGGTCGCGCTGGCCGATCTGTTGAGCGCGGAATCGAATGGCTGACGTCATATACCTGCGGTCCTACGACGATCGCACCCGTGAAGACGACGAGACCGCGCGCCGAGTGCGCGATGCGACGGTCGAGCTGTTGCGCGACGTGCCGTACTCCAGCATCACGATGCGGTCCATCGCCACACGCGCGGGCGTTTCTCACGGCGAGATCCGCGCACACTACCGGTCTACGGAAGCGATCGTCGCCGAGATCTATCTCGAACGGTTGCGCGCGGCGCCGTTGATCGTCGACGTCGAGAAGTCCGCAAGGGCGCGGATCGCCGCGCAGTTCTCACAGCTGGTCATGCTGCTTGCCGACGAGCCGGGGCTGGCCGCGGCGTGCTCGAGCGCGTTGATCTGCGACGAGCCGTCCGTGCGCGTGAGCCGCCAGCGGATCCACGGCGAGCTCCAGCGGCGGGTCCGCACGGCGTTGCGATCGGGGGCGTGGCCGGAGGTCGCCGAGACGCTGGAGTTCGGGCTGATCGGCGCCTTGGTGCACGCCAGTTGCGGGGCCGACACGTTCCGCCAGACGGCCGAGGAGGTGGCTGGCGTGGTGGCCGCCGTGTTGCCCGAGTGAAACGTAGGGGTGTCATCTCGATCTGGCCGACTTCGCCAGGCATATGGATCGCTCGATCAAACCCCTTGGTACACCTTGCGATAGCTCGACGGCGACATACCCACGCCGCGACGCAAGTGGTGGCGCAGGTTGCCACCCGAACCGAGACCCGCCTGCCGGGCGACCTCGTCGACGGGCAGATCGCGCGACTCCAATAGCTCACGGGCGCGGTCGACACGGCGGCTGCGCACCCATGCACCCGGCGATCGCCCCGTCTCCTCACGGAACCGACGGTTGAAGGTGCGCGGGCTCATCTTCGCGTGCTGCGCCAGCCGCTGCACCGTGAGCTCTTCATCGAGGTGCTGCAGCGCCCATTCCCGTGTCGCCGCCGTCGAGAAGTGGTCCGGCGCAGGCACTTGCCGATCGATGAACTGCGCCTGGCCACCCTCCCGCCACGGCGGCACCACGCAGTACCTGGCGACCTCGTTGGCCACCTGCGCGCCATGATCGGAGCGAATGATGTGCAGGCACAAGTCGATTCCTGCGGCGAGGCCCGCCGACGTGAGCACGTCGCCGTCGTCGACGAACAACACGTTCTCGTCGAGCAACACCCGCGGATGCAGCCGCCGCATGTCGTCGGCGAATCTCCAATGCGTGGTCGCGGGGCGCCCGTCGAGCAGGCCCGCCGCGGCGAGGACGAACGCGCCGGTGCAGATCGACACCAGCCGGGTGTCCGGGCGAATCCGCGCCAACGCATCCGACGCCTCCGGTGTCAGCACGCCCTCGGTGCGCGCCGATGGGAACCGCGTCCCCGGGATCACGACCGTGTCGGCTGTCGCCAGCGCCTCGGGCCCAGCCGCGGGCAGCAGGTCGAAGCCCGTCGTCGCCGCGATCGGGCCCCGCGTGAGCCCGCACGTCACGACGTCGTAGAGCGCATTACCGTCGCCGTCGGTCGCGTACGAGAACAGCGTCGGCGCGATCGCGGCATCGAAACCCACCACAGGTGGCAGCAGCAGGACGGCGATGCGATGCATGCCGCCAGTTTGGCATGTTTTTGACGACTGGTGTCATTCATGCCACTAGTCACGGCCTGACGGATCGCCCACAGTGGTTCGGTGACGCTTACCGCCGCGCAGAGGAGCACGCCCCTGGGCCGGATTCACTGGTCCTGGGTGGTGGCCGCCGTCAGCTTCATCGCGATCCTCGGCGCGGCGGGTTTCCGCTCGGTGCCCGGCGTCATGATGACCCCCCTGCACCACGAGTTCGGCTGGTCGCACGGGCTGGTCGGGCTTGCGATGTCGGTCAACATGACGCTGTTCGGGCTGACCGCACCGTTCGCCGCGGCCCTAATGGACCGATTCGGCGTGCGACCTGTGCTGTCGGCGGCACTGATACTGATCGCGACGGGATCGGCGCTGAGTGTGACGATGACCGCGAGCTGGCAGCTGGTGCTGTTGTGGGGCGTGCTGGTCGGTGTCGGCACCGGCTCGATCTCAATGGGCTTCGTCGCGACCGTCGCGACGCGCTGGTTCGAGGCGCGGCGTGGCCTCGTCACCGGTGTGCTGACCGCGGCGAGTGCGACCGGACAGCTGATCTTCCTGCCCATCGTCGCCGAGGTGACCGCCCAGCACGGCTGGCGCTGGGCATCGCTGATCGTCGCCGCGGCGGCGCTCGGTGTGGTGCCGCTGGTCGTGCTGTTCATGCGAAACTACCCGCAGGACAAGGGCTTAACGCCCTATGGTGCGACGGCTGCGGCCGAGCCCGCTGTCGTGCCTGCGTCGAGTTTCGCCGCCGCGTTCGCCGGGTTGCGGATCGGCGCGCGGGTGCCGGCGTTCTGGCTGCTGGCGGCGAGCTTCGCGATCTGCGGGATGACGACGAACGGGTTGATCGGCACGCACTTCATCCCGGCCGCCAACGACCATGGCATGCCGACCACGGTGGCCGCCGGCCTGCTCGCGACCATCGGCATCCTCGACGTGGCAGGCACGGTGTTCTCCGGGTGGTTGACCGACCGCGTCGACCCGCGGTTGCTGCTGGTCGTCTACTACACAGGCCGCGGCATATCGCTGCTGTTGCTCCCCGCGCTGCTCTCCCCACATGCCGAGCCGAGCACCTGGGTGTTCGTCATCTTCTACGGCCTGGACTGGGTCGCGACCGTACCGCCGACGATCGTGCTGTGCCGCAACTACTTCGGCACGCGATCTCCCGTCGTGTTCGGCTGGGTGTTCGCATCCCACCAACTCGGCGCGGCGATCGCCGCCGCTGGCGCGGGCAGGCTGCGGGATATCCAAGGCAACTACGACATGGCGTTTTACCTGGCGGCGGGCCTGTGCTTCGTCGCCGCCGTGCTCTGTCTCAATGTGCGGAATGCGCAGGTCAGTGCGGCTGTAACGTAGGTGCCCCCTCGGAGCGACTTTGTCGTTGGGTGCCCGCAGCCCTTAACATGCGATGCGACCTGACGAAGGAGCCGACATTGAAGACTCGCGCCAGCAAGGGATTGGGGGCGGCGGCCGGGATCGCCGCTATCGTGGCCGCGGTGCCGTTCACGATCGACGCGCCGTTCGCCAGCAAGGCATACGCCGACCCGCCGGCAGAGACATCGACACCTGTGGCCCCGATTCCCGATCCCCAGGGGCCGGGTTGTGACGCGTTCAAGACCGCGCTGCCCAATTGGAAGGCCTTCGCCGACCAGCCGGTCGGCCAGGTGATCGCCAGCATCCCGGACATCTCGACGTTCAACTCGTTGATCTCCGGCCAGGCCAATCCGGCGGTCAACATCGTGCCGGTCCTGGAGAACGGGCCGTACGTGGTGTACGCGCCCAGCAACGCGGCGTTCGCCGCGATGGAGCCGGGCCAGCTCGACGCCATCAAGGCCGATCCCGCGACGCTGACGAAGCTCGACTACTACCACGTGTTCCTCGGCCTGCTTGGTCCCGACGACGTGCACGGCCAGCGGCCGTCGCAGGAGGGCACCGAGGTGAAGGTGACCGGTAAGGGCGGCGACCTGAAGTTCAACGACACAGCCAAGGTCGTCTGCGGCGGGATTCAGGCCAACAACGCGCGGATCTACATCATCGACAGCGTGCTGGATCCGGCGCAGGGTCCGGAGCCGATCAACCCGGGCGCCACGACCAGCACATCGGCCACTACGACGACGACCACCACTTCGGCGCAGACACCGCCGCCCGCTCCGCCGGGTGACCAGCACATGCCCGCAGCGGGCTAGTTCTCCTGCGCTAAAGCCCTAGGTCGCGGCCGATGATCTCCTTCATGATCTCGGTCGTGCCGCCGAAGATCGTCTGGATCCGCACGTCGACGTAATCACGGGCGACCTTGTACTCGTTCATGTAGCCGTATCCGCCGTGCAGCTGTACGCAGTTGTCGGCGACGCGCTTGCCGAGTTCGGTGCACCACCACTTGGCCTTCGACGCCTGGACCGCGGTCAGCTCCTTGTCTACGGTGGCGCGCAGGCAGCGATCGATGTACTGCTCGGCGATCTCGAGCTCGGTGTCCATCTCGGCCATCAGGAAGCGGTTGTGCTGGAAGCTGCCGATCGGCTGGCCGAACGCCTTACGATCCTTGACGTACTGCAGTGTCTCGCGCCAGGTTTCACGCGCTCCGGCGATCGCGGCGATCGCGATGGACAGACGCTCCGACGGCAGGTTGTGCATCAGATGGTAGAAACCCTTGCCCTCCTCGCCCAGGAGGTTGTTGCCAGGCACTCGGACGTTCTCGAAGTGCAGTTCGGCGGTGTCGGCGGCGTGCAGGCCCATCTTGTCGAGTTTGCGCCCGCGTTCGAACCCCTCCATGCCCCGCTCGACGACCAGCAGCGAGAAGCCTTTGTGCCCCGCCTCGGGATCGGTGCGAGCGACGACGATCACCAGGTCGCTGTTGATGCCGGCGGAGATGAATGTCTTGGAGCCGTTGAGGATCCAGTCCGCGTCCTTGCTGCTGCCATCACGCACCGCCGACGCCTTGATGCCCGCCAGGTCGCTGCCTGCGCCGGGTTCGGTCATCGCGATCGCGCCGATGAGCTCACCGGTGATGTAGCCCGGCAGCCACCGCTCCTTCTGTTCGTCGGTGGCCAGCGATGCGAAGTACGGGCCGATGATGTCGTTCTGCAGACTCAGACCCGGCGTTGCGGGGCCGAACTTCGCCAACTCCTCGACGATCACGGCATTGAACCGGAAGTCGTCAACGCCGCCGCCGCCATACTCCTCGGGCATGTTGAACCCGATGAGCCCGTATTTGCCAGCAGCAACGTACGATTCGCGGTCAACTAGGCGTTCGCTCTCCCACTTCTCGGCGTGCGGCGCGCACTCCTTTTCGAGGAACTGGCGCGCGGTCTCCCGCAACTGTTCGTGTTCGGGTTCGAATACCAGACGTTTCATCACTTTGCTTACTTCGCCTTCCATACGGGTTTGCGCTTCTCCGCGAACGCCAGCGGTCCTTCCTTCGCGTCCTCGGAACGAATCAGTGTCCCGATTTCGCGCATCGTCCTGGCCCAACCGGCCTCGTCGCCGGTGACTACGCCCTCATCGACGCCCATGGCGACCCGCTTACTCGCCCACACCGCCAGCGGCGCATTGCACGTAATACGTTCCGCGAGTGCGAGAGCCGCGTCCACCACTGTGCCGTCGGGCACGACCTGGTTGATCAGTCCCCACTTGAGCGCATCGGCCGACGACATCGAGTCCCCGGTCAAGATCAGCTCCATCGCGACCTTGCGCGGCAGGTGGTCGACGATACGGAACACGCCGCCGGCGGCGGCGATCAGTCCGCGCTTGACCTCGGGCAGCCCGAACTTCGCTCGTTCCTCGGCGACCACGAGGTCGCTCGCGAGCGCCAGCTCTGTGCCACCGCCGAATGCGGTGCCGTTGACGGCGGCGATGGTCGGCTTGTCGATGTAGTGATGCACATAGCCGGCGAAACCCCATTCCGAGTGGTCCGGGTGGAAAAGGTTCTCGCGGCGCGATATCGCCTTGAGATCGGCTCCGGCGCAGAAGGATTCACCGGCTCCGGTGATCACCACCGCGCGGATCTCCGGGTCGTCATGGGCCTCCTGCAGCGCGTCGCCCACCGCGGTGCTCACCGCGCTGTTGACCGCGTTGCGGGCCTCCGGCCGGTTCAGCGTGATGATCACGACGTTGCCCCGCCGCTCGGTGAGAGCGGCGGGGGCCTGCACATCAGACGTCACAGCAGCTCGAGGATGGTGGCGTTGGCCTGGCCACCGCCCTCGCACATCGTCTGGAGGCCGTACTGAATTCCCTTGTCCCGCATGTGGTACAGCATCGTGGTCATGATGCGGGCGCCGGAACCCCCGAGCGGGTGACCAAGTGCGATCGCGCCGCCGTTGGGGTTGAGCTTCTTCTCGTCAGCGCCGATGTCCTTCAGCCAGGCCAGCGGCACCGGAGCGAACGCCTCGTTGACCTCGAACACGCCGATGTCGTTGACCGACAGGCCCGACTTCTTCAGCGCCTTCTGGGTGGCCGGGATCGGCGCGGTCAGCATGATCACCGGATCGGCGCCGGCCAGCGTCGCAGTGTGCACCTTGGCAATCGGCTTGAGCCCCAACGACTTCGCCTTCTCGGCCGACATGAACAGCAGCGCGGCCGACCCGTCGGAGATCTGCGACGAGTTGCCGGCGTGGATCACACCGTCTTCCTTGAACGCCGGCTTCAGTTCACCCATCTTCTCGATGGTGGTGCCGCGGCGGATGCCCTCGTCCTTGAGCACCGGGTTTCCGTCCTGGTCCTTGATGGCAACGATCTGGTCGTTGAACGCGCCGGAATCCTGTGCGGCGGCCGCCTTCTCGTGTGAACCCAACGAGAACTCGTCGAGCGCGGTGCGGTCAAACCCCCACTGCGAGGCGATCATCTCGGCGCCGATGCCCTGGTTCGGGGTCTGGCTGTAGCGGTTGCGGAACGCTTCTGGGTACGGGTGGCCGCCGTTGGCCAGTGAGGCGCCCATCGGTGTGCGCGACATCGACTCGACACCGCCCGCGACCACGACGTCGTAATGGCCGGCTACCACGCCGGCGGCGGCGAAGTGAATGGACTGCTGGCTGGATCCGCACTGCCGGTCGACGGTCACTCCGGGGACGCTTTCCGGCCAACCTGCCGCCAGCACCGCAGTGCGGCCGATGTCGAGCGCCTGCTCGCCGGCCTGCATGACACAGCCCCAGATGACGTCGTCGACGATCTCCGGATCGATGCCTGCGCGCTCGGCGAGACCATTGAGCACCTGCGCGGACAACTCGCCGGGATGCACACCGGACAGCCCGCCGTTGCGCTTGCCGACCGGCGACCGCACGGCCTCGACGATAACGGCTTCAGCCATGACACTTCTCCTTTGAACGTGGTGTTCCCCGAAGGTAGAGCAACAAAGTTTACTAGGTCAACCTACTGGTTGGTAGGCTGCGACCTCATGTTCCTGCCGATCTGAGCCCACCCGACATGGTTTACTGAGTTGCACAGCTCGGAAAACACTGTTTGGGAGATCTTGTGACACGAAGCACACCACTGGCGCCGATGATCGGCCCGGACGCCGTACCGGCGAGTGCAGCGGTCCGCTCACCCAAGACGGCCGAGCTCGTCGCGGGAACCCTGCGCCGCATGGTGGTCGACGGCCAGCTCAAGGACGGGGACTTCCTGCCCAACGAGGCCGAACTGATGGCTCACTTCGGCGTCAGCCGTCCGACGCTGCGCGAGGCGGTGCGGGTGCTGGAGTCCGAACGGCTCGTCGAGGTGCGACGCGGCTCGCGCACCGGCGCCCGCGTCCGGGTCCCCGGGCCGGAGATCGTCGCGCGGCCAGCCGGTCTGCTCCTCGAGTTGACGGGCGCGACCATCGCCGACGTCATGGTGGCTCAGGCTGGCATCGAGCCGATGGCGGCGCGGCTGCTGGCCGAATCCGGCAGGCCTGAGGCATTCGACGAACTCGATGGGATGCTGGCCGAACACATCCCGGCCGGCTGGCAGTCCGGTCGGCTGGCGGAGACGACCGGGGACTTTCACCGCCGCATGGTGGAGTTGTCGGGCAACGCCACGCTGTCGATCATCGCAGGCATGCTGCACGAGATCACCGTGCGGCACACCGCATTCCTCTTCAAGGAGCGCCGCCCCGTGTCGAAGGCCGACTACGAGAAGCTGATGCGGTCTTACGGGCGGCTGATGAAGTTGCTGCGCTCAGGCGACGGCGCGGCGGCCGAGGCACATTGGCGCAAACACCTCGACACCGCCCGCGATCTACTGTTGAAGGGCCTCGAGACCGTCAAGGTCCGCGACGTGATGGGCTGACTGCTCGCGCACTTGGGGACCACTGACCCGAATTGCCGGGCTCGTAGCGACAAAGTCGCTCGCGCTGTGACCCTAGTCGGGCCACACCGCGAGCCGCGTGGCGGTATGCACCAATCCATCTTCGGTCTTCCACCGCATCGGCAACAGCCGATACCGCCAGCTGCCGGGACGACCGCCGGGCCCGACATGGTCGACCGAGATTGAGATCAGTTCGTCCTCAAGGTGCTTGGCATGAGTCTCCAGGTACATCCCGCTTTCGTCGTCGAGTTCTGACATCAGCTCGCTGCCGTAAAGCAGCCGCGGACCAGGCGCCCGGTACAGCAGCACACACTGATGGCGCCGTGCGCAGTGGCCGCCGATCACTCGCACGACGCAGTTCCTGTCGACGGCCCCGAGGTCGCTCATCAACTGTCCGGTCTCGTCGAACCAGACAGACACCGGATCAGGTGGCGTCAGCGCTGTCCTTCTCCCACGTCACGTGGACCGGGACGGTGTCGTCCCACGGTTGCCGCGTCACCATGTCGGCGACATTCACATAGCCCCTTTCGAATTCGCCGGTGGCGGGATCGACGAGCCGGTACTCCTGCCTCTGCTTGTGGATGGGCTGCGCGTCGAGTATCAGGATCCGCACCTCCCCCGGCTCGAAATGGCAGCGCTCCTGCATCGCGGCGATCAACTGCTCGTTGTGCATGTGGCCGTCGCCGAAGTTCCATCCGATGGCCGTCGAACAGATCCGTTCACCGTCGGTCAGCACGTAGTCGTCCTCGTTCTGGCCGGCCATCGCGCGGTGGGCGAGCGTGAACATCGCGCGGCCGTGAGTATTGAACGCGCGGAACGCATATCCCATATAGAGGTACATCTGTGCCGTTTCCGGGCTGCCGTAGTACCGCTCCATCTGGGTCTGCGGCATGCTTGCTATCGACACGATGTCCTTCTCGATCTTCTCCGTGGCCGACGGCTTGACGCACCACAGCGTCGTATCCCAGTTACCCGCGTAGTACCGCATGCCCGGCAGGAACGAAACCTTGCGCGGGAAAAGATTTCCGACCACCACGGTGCCCGCGACCACAAGGAACAACAGCACCGGCAGCGGTGTCGTCATGTCGGTCAGTCCGACAGGAGCGTGGCCGACGAACAGCGCCAGCACGCAGAACATCATGAACACGTTCCACTCCAGCGGCACCCCCATCGGGATCGACGACAGGATGCCGAAGTGGAAGCACAGCATCACGAATGCGGCGATCGCGGTCGGCCAGCCGCCGTGGGAGAAGAACAACACCAGAGGGACCAGGCCCTCGATCGCGGTGCTGAAATGCGCGAGCCACCGGGACATCCGCCCCGGCCGCAGGTCGTCGGGGAAGTGCTCGAAGAACTTCCGTTTGATGAACCGCGGCCGGAAAACCGGGTTGTTGCTCATCATCGTCGAGATCACGAACGGGAAGTGCTTGTTGAGCTTGGACGTGGCCGCGCCGAGCCAGATCACCAGGCAGACGAGCTTGGCGGCGATGATCACGTCCACCCCGTAGCCGGCGAATAGGAACGCCACCGTGAACGACGCGTACACCTCGCCGCGGGCGGCAAGGAAGATCACCTTATCGCGCAGGCCGAGCAGGGCGAGCAGACCAAGGACCGTCCAGATCTGCCACATCGGCAGCACGCCGACCGTGGTGCCCAACGCCGGGATCGGACCCGTGCCGTCGGAGAACAGCGCGACCAGCAGCATCACGAGCATCGCGCCATACAGCGCGGCATCCACGGGCATGCGCGTCGTGCCCTTCGTCAGCGGTACCCGGCTCGGCCACGGTGGAAGCCGAATGGTGTTGGGCCGCAACCAGTACAGGACCGAACCCATCGGCGGAAAGAACCGGTTGTTGAGCGGACCGAAGCCACAGCCCAGCCCGATGACCTCGAACAGCATCGTGTAGAGCACGACCTTTTCGAAGACGATCGGCTCGGCGTACCACGACGCGACGTTGGTGAAGCCGTCGATGCCCTCGGTCGTCAGGGCGATCAGCCAGGCCGCCAGAATGTAGAGCAGGATCTTGACGACGTAGAACAGGTGGAGCACGACGGGGGTGCCGAAGCCGACCTCGGCCCAGTGCCGGGCCATCGGAATGATCTTCTCGGCACGCGTGCCCTTTTTCCACTCCTCGTAGTCGACAACGGGCGCGTCCTGCTTCAGAAAACCCATGGCTGCAAGACTAGAACGTGTTCTAGCCGCGCGGATTCGGTTCGGCCGGACTCGCGCTACGCCGCATCGGCCTTAGCCGGCGGACGCCAGAAGATGACCAGCTGACCGATGCCGCCCGCGAGCCCCAACACCGCCGAGATCAGCAGACCCCACCAGCCGTGCAGGAAGTCGTAGAGACCGGTCGTGCGGAACAGCGCGTAGTCGAGGCTGAACCTGCCGGCACCGATCGTGGCCACGGCGACCGCGGACACCGCCAGGATGAGGTTGTACTCCCAGCCTTCCTTGACGATGAAGAACCCGTTGGGCCGGTGCACGGTCCAGGCGGCAACCAGCATCAGCGCGACGAAGCCTGCCGCGGGAATCGGCGTCAACAGACCGACCGCCAGCCCGATGCCCGCAGACATCTCCGTGGTGGCGGCGACGCGGGCGTGGAACATGCCCGGCTTCATGCCCATACTGTCGAACCAGCCCGCGGTGCCCGCCAAGCCGCCCTTGCCGAAGAACTTGTTGTAACCGTGTGCTGCCATGGTCAGACCCAGCACCACCCGAAGAATCAGCAGTCCGGTGTCGATCGCCGTGTGGTCAGTCATGCAACAAAATCTAAGCCATGTGTTAAACGGCCGCGTAGCCCCCGTCCACACTGAGCACAGTCCCGTGAATGTTGGAGGCCTCGTCGCTGGCCAGGAACACCACCGCGGCTGCGACCTCCTCAGGTGTGCTCATCCGCCTCGACGGGATGCGGGCCAGCAACGGCGCGACGTGGCCGGCGAACTGCTCTTGGCGCTCGGTGGCGATCGGTCCCGGCGCGACGGCGTTGACCCGGACACCGAACGGGCCGTACTCATCGGCCCATGACTGGGTGAACGAATGGATCACCGCCTTGTTGGCGTTGTAGACCGCCGAGCCTGCGCTGCCGCGAAGTCCCGTGATCGACCCGATGTTGACGATCGCGCCATCGCCGCGCTGCATCATCGCCGGCGCCAGCGCACCGGTGAGCAGGAACGGCGCGAACACGTTGACCGCGAACGCATCTCGCAGCAGCTCTTCGGAGATCTCGGCGGTCGGTGTCGGCATGAGCAACATCGCTGCGTTGTTGACCAGGATGTCGATCCGCCCTCCCGCCACGGCCGTGGCCTGTTCCGCCAGGCGACGTACCTCCTGCTCCCCTGCGCCCAGGTCGGCGACGACGAACTCGGCCGTGCCACCTGCGGCTCGGATGTCGGCGACGACGGCATCGCCGCGGGCCTTGTCGCGGCCGCTGACGACGACGAAGGCGCCCTCCTCGGCCAACGCCGAGGCGATCGCAACCCCGAGACCGCCCGTAGAACCTGTCACCAGTGCTGTGCGGCCTGCCAGCCGCTTGATGTTTGGACTCATGGGTCCACTGGTACGCTGTTGAAAATGGACCTGCAAGTCCAGAAGTTGACGGCCAAGGGCCACGCGACACGGCAGCGCATCATCGAGGGTGCCGCCGCCGAGATCCGCGACCGCGGTGTCGCCGTCGCCACGCTCGACGACATTCGCGCACGCACGCAGACCTCCAAAAGCCAACTGTTTCACTACTTCCCGGACGGCAAGGAGCAGCTCCTACTCGCGGTCGCCGAGCACGAGGCGCAGATGGTCCTCGACGACCAGCAACCATATCTGGGCGAATTGACGTCGTGGGCGGCGTGGCAGCGGTGGCGTGACGCCGTCGTCGACCGGTACCGCAGGCAGGGGCAGCACTGCCCGCTCGCGGTGCTGATGTCCGAGATCGGCCGCAGCACACCCGGCGCTCAGGCAGTCACGTCGGCCCTGATGCGCAAGTGGCACGTCGAGATCGCGGCCGGCGTGCGCCATATGCAGGCGCAGGACAAGGTCGCCGCCCGGCTCGATGCGGACAAGGTCGCCGCCGCGCTGCTGGCGGGGATCCAGGGCGGCGTCGGCGTCATGCTGGCCACCGGCGACCTCAGTTATCTCGAAGCGGCTCTCGACGTCGCGATCGAGTCGCTGCGGGCCGCGGATTAGACCGGCGAGCAGACACAGAAACGTGTTCCAAAGGCCGGATTTGTACGCTTTTGCGTCTGCTCACCAGAAATAAGTGGAGGTGCACCCTCCGCTTAGGTAGACTCAAAACGGAGATACCACCTCCGCTAATTCGACCCGAGGGATCCGCATGACAGAGACGGCGTTGGTGACCGGTGGCACCGGCTTCATCGCGCGCTGGTGCATTGTCGAACTGCTGCAGCGCGGCTACCGCGTGCGCGCCACCGTGCGCGACGCGTCGAGGGAGGCGGCGGTCCGCGACGCCATATCGCGTGTCGTCGATCCGGCCGACAGGTTGACGTGTGTGGCCGCCGACCTGACGTGCGACGACGGCTGGGACGACGCTGTCGCCGGCTGTGATTACGTTCTGCACGTGGCGTCCCCGCTGGGACTCGACGGCGCGGGCGACCTGGTGGCTCCGGCGCGCGACGGTGCGCTTCGGGTGTTGCGCGCCGCTATCGCAGCCGGGGTGACTCGAGTCGTGCTGACGTCGGCGGCCAACACCGCGAGCCCGTCGTCGTACCGAGACGAAGGCATCAGCGACGAAACGCTGTGGACGGACCCCGACGCGCCGGGGCTGCAGGCCTACCGCAGGTCCAAGACGCTGGCCGAGCGTGCGGCGTGGGACTTCATGGAATCCGCCTACGGTCCAACGACTTTGACCACAGTCCTGCCCGGCGCGGTCTTCGGACCGATCCTGGGTACCGACAACCTCGGCTCCGTGCAGGTGATCGGGCGGATACTGCGCGGCCGGATGCCCGGCACGCCGCGGATCGGTCTCGAGGTCGTCGACGTCCGCGACATCGCCGATATGCACATCAGGGCGATGACGACGCCCGAGGCCGCTGGGCAGCGCTTCCTCGCCACAGGTGAGTTCGTCTGGATGGCCGACATCGCCGCGGTTCTTCGAGAACGCCTCGGCCCCGCCGCGGCGAAGGTGCCGACCCGCACCATTCCCGATGTGATCGTCCGATTGGTGGCGCTGTTCGACCCCGAAATGCGGGCTATCACACCCGGTCTCGGTCGCAAGAACCGGCACACCACCGCGAAGGCGCAACAGCTGCTCGGCTGGCGGCCGCGCCCTGCAGCCGACACCGTTACCGATTGCGCGCGCAGCCTCATCGAGAACGACGCGGCCTGATGATCCGCAAGGACGCGGCCCGCAATCGGGACCGGCTGATCAGTGCGGCCCGCAGAATGTTCGCCGAACGTGGGATCGATGCGACGCTCGACGACATCGCCCGCGAAGCCGGTGTCGGAACGGGCACCGCGTACCGACACTTCCCGAACAAGAAGGCCCTCGCGGCCGAGGTCCTGGCCGACGCGACCCAGCACATCGCCAGCGACGCCGAGGACGCGCTGAAAGTCAAAGATCCATGGGACAGCATCGTCATGTTCTTCGAGCGCACGGCGACCCGGCTCGCCGCTGACCGTGGGCTCTACCAAATCCTTGCCGGGCAGGGCAATGTCGATGACAAGACACGCATCTGGCCGCACATCGTCGACGGGGTCACCCGGCTGTTCGACCGGGCCAAGAAGGCCGGGTTAATCCGCGCCGAGGCCGAGCCGGAGGATGCGGCGGTCATCTTCGCGATGCTCGGCGTCACGTTTTCGACTGAGACGTGGCGGCGGTATCTTGCGTTGCTCCTCGACGGCTTGCGCGCCACTGATCGACCCGAGTTGCCAACGCCACGACCAGCATTCGCGACTCTCGACGACGTCATCGCCGTCAGCAAGACCTAGACACGGCGAGGCTTAGT
>Ga0207683_10000104_pt1 | contig 69720 bp, 65 predicted proteins | sample KBSM73metaG_FD_184333 | JGI IMG/M metagenome (GOLD analysis project Ga0207683, IMG submission 184333) | Miscanthus rhizosphere microbial communities from Kellogg Biological Station, Michigan, USA - KBS M7-3 metaG (SPAdes) (version 2) | ecosystem: Host-associated > Plants > Roots > Rhizosphere >...
GCCTGCTTCGGGCCGATCGTCGCGATTCGCGGCCAGCTCTTCTCGCTGCCCCTGTTCGCCGCCTGCGTCCTGCTGCTGCGCTCGGAGGCTCGGGCGCCCTCGAGCCGCATCTGGCTCATCGTCCCGTTGTTCGCCCTGTGGGGGAACCTGCACGGGGCAGTGCTGACGGGCGCTGCCGTCGCAGGCGCCTATCTGATCTTCGAGCGCGCACGACACCGGCCGGGCGAGAGCATCGCGGTGATGGCCGCCTCCGCGCTCGCCCTGTGCGCCAATCCCGCGCTCTGGCACACGCCGTCGTACGTGCTCGGCGTGCTGCACAACGAGGCTGCGCGCCAGGCCATCGGCCTGTGGGCGCCACTCAGTCCGCACAGCTGGCTGGATGTGGTGTTCGCGCTTGCCGCGGTCGCGCTGCTGGCGGGCGCCGTGCGCGCGCGCCCGCGCCTGTGGGAGCTCGTGGCGCTGGGCGGGCTCACGCTGCTCACGCTGCATGCGGCGCGCGGGGGCATGTGGCTCGCTCTCTACGCCGCCCCGCTGGCGGCCGTCGGGTTCGGGGGCCGGGCACGTCTCGAGCGCATCCCGCGCCTCGCTCGTCCGGTCGCCCTGGCGCTCCTCGCGGCGGTCGCCATCGGTGTTGCGCACGGGCCGCTGCCCAGCGGCGCATCGCCACAGCTCGTGTCACGCACCGTGACGCTCGCGCACGGGACGCCGATCCTCGGCGAGGACCTGCTTGCCGAGCAGGTGGCCGACGCAGGCGGGCGCGTCTGGGTGGCGAACCCGATCGACGCGTTCCGCAAGCAGGATCAGCGGGTCTACGTCGAATGGCTGCGAGGCCTGCCCGCCGGCGACGCCGCACTCGCCCACGCTCCCCGCGCCATCCTCGTGAACCTCGACGGCAGCGCCGAGCGCCGCCTGCGCGGCAACGCGAGCTTCCGGCGCGTGGCCTCCGACGAGAACGCCGTGCTCTACGCACGCGTGCAGAACCCCTGAAAAGTCTAGGCCGCGTCGTGCCACGCCTCCACCTCGACGTCCTTGGCCTTGGCATCGGCCAGCACGTGGAGGGGGAGCGAGCGCAGGTGATGGTTGTCGACGAGCAACTCGAACGAGTAGTGGCCGGGAGTGTCGAAGCGCACGCCGTGCATCTGGAGGATCAACGGCGCCGTGCGGATCGGCACTCCGGGGAACGGCGGGTCTCCCGTCGCGAACGCGCCCTGGAGGGGCGGCACGCAATCGCCGCCGTCCTCGTCGACGAGGTGCAACTTGAGCGAGTGCTCACCCGCCTCGGTGGGGTGCGCCTCGAGCCGCACGACGAGCACCATCGTCGGGTAGACGAGCGGAAATGTCGCGACGTGGATCGAGTCGAACTCGCCGAGGATATTGAGCTTGCCCTCACGCGAGACGTTGGCCGCGTCGCAGAGCACGGCGAGATTGACGTTCATTCGAGCACCACGCTTCTCACCGTAGCCGTCCCCTTGCGCACTTGAGTACCACTCGCGCGCCCCGGATGGGGGTTCTGGCTTCCCCTCAATAGGGGGATTGAGAAATCAGGGGTTTCCGCCGTTTATGTGAGTGATCGGGGTCCACCAAGAGACAGGGAGAAGAGGAATGCTCGATCTGTACACCAAGCTCCAGGCACGGCTCGCACAGGAAGACGGCCAGACGATGGCTGAGTACGCGGTCGTCTTGGCGGTCATCGCCATCGGCATTTTCGCAGCCCTCGGCTTCCTGAGTGGCGCGATTGGCAACGCTCTGAGCGCTGTCACCCGCGACATCTAGAAATCGCTCCATCGGTCTCTTCCCGGGACCATCGACCGAACTGGCCGCGGCGCTGAAAAGCTCCGCGGTCAGTTTCGTTTTCGGCTGACATTCTGCTCGCGCCGGCCGAGCGCCAATCAGGCCAGCAGGCTGCGCAACGGCTCCTCGCAGGAGCCGCGCTCGACCAGGGCACGGATCTCGGAGGTGCGCGCCGCGACGAGCGAGACGTGGCGCTGGCCCACCGAGGGCTTCTCGGCCAGGAGCCCTGCCCGGAGGAGCGCCTCGCCGACCTCGAGCGCGAGCGCACGCTCGTGACCCGCGAAGCCTCGCGCGAGATGACGGAACTCGGTGTGGTAGCCGCCGTACTTGCCCATCCCGTCGAGGCGCCGCAGCATGCGGCGGGCCGCTCGGCGACGTGGGAGCGGGTCGTCGGCGATGGCCGGGTCGACACCGGGCTCCTCGGCGAAGCCGGCCTCGAGGCTGGCGACCGCTGCTTCCACCTCGGGCGCGAGCGCCGCAGCTCCCGGGCGCCCGCCGAGGCGGGCCGCGATCTCGGCCCGCCAGAGCCACCGCTCCTCGGGCGCGGGATCGGTCTCATCCAGCTCGCCTGCGGGCAGCAGCATGGGCTCGAGGCTGACGCGATCGAGCTCCTGCGCCTGATCCTCGAGCGTCAGGGGCAGGATCTCGAGCACCGTGCGGGGCTCCGGATGCGCGATGCGCAGCGCGACCTGGCCCTCCCAGCGTGCGGCCTCGAGTTCGACATCGCCGGCGCGCAGGGGAGCGGGGAGCTCGGAGGCCTCGGCGAGCGCTGCCGCGACGGCCCGTGCGAGACGCTCGGCGCGCGGAGGCAGCGCGCCACCGGCGGCGACGGGCAGCACCACTGCGACGCCGTCGCTCGTCTCCGCATAGAGCACCGCGACGCTGCCGGGGCGCGCGTCCTCCAGCAGGCGGCGCCCGCCCTGGCGGAGCGCGTCGAGTACGAGCTCGCGCCGCTGGGCAGGCCGAAGCCGCGCGAGCTCTGCGGCGTCCACCTGGGGTTAGTGCAGCCCGAGCTTGGCGCGCAGCTCGGAGAGGACGTCGTCGCCGACGGCGGCGATCACCTCTGGCCGATCGAGGAGGCGCCGGCTGTCGACCTGGCCGGCGCGGTTCGTGACGTACGGGTCCTGCATCACCTCGGCCAGTGGCCGGTTTGCGGTGACTTCGCGCACGACGTAGCGCACAAGGGCGTCCTCGGTGGCTCCCATGCGGGCAGCGTACAACGCTTGCGCGGGACATCGCGCCCGGCTAGGTTGCCCTGATCGTGCACGGCGATCAGGATCGCGTGTCGAGGCACTTCGCAGAGCGCCGGCTCGGCGGCCGGGACGATCACGGCGTTCGCGAGGACGTCCACATCTGGATCGATTGGCTGCCCGGTGGCATCTGGGGCGTCGGGCGCGTCGTCGATCTCGGCTCGCGCGAGAACCCGAGGCTGGTGCGCGAGGACGACTGGGTCTTCCGCGGCTACGAGATGCAGGACGCGCTGGAGGCCGCGAACGCGGCGCTCTCGGCCGACCTCGACGTCTCGCGGGAGGTCGGGGAGGAGGGCGACGCGCCGCCCTTCAGCGAGGCCGAGCTGCGCCCGCGGCTCGAGCGCTGGTTCCTGGATCAGTAGATCCCCACGCCACGCTACGGTGTCGGGCGATGAGCCAGACGACCACGACCACAAGCGCCGGCGTCCACTGGGACCTCACCCCGCTGTTCGGAGACTCGGACGCGGCGCGTGCCGCGATCCCGTCGCTGCTCGAGGGTGCCCGGGCGTTCCGCGAGCGCTACCGGGGGCGCGTTGCCGAGCTGGAGGCGCCGGAGCTCGCGGCGGCTCTGGAGGAGCTCGCAGCGCTCGACAACCGCGTCTCCCGGCTCGCTTCCTACGCCGGCCTCCGCCTGACGACGAACGTCAACGGCGAGGACGAGCGCGACCTCAATGCCGCCGTGGAGATCGGGCTCGTCGAGCTCCAGAACCTGCTGCGATTCTTCGAGCTCGAGTGGATCGCCGTCGACGACGAGCACGCGGCGCGCGTACTCGCCGACGAGGGCGTCGAGCGCAATCGCCACTATCTCGCGAGCGCCCGCCGCTTCGCCCCGCATACGCGCAGCGAGCCCGAGGAGGAGATGCTCGCCGAGCGGGATCCCGCAGCGGCGGGAGCATGGCATACGCTCTTCGACCAGATCACCTCGACCCTGCGCGTGCCGTTCGACGGCGAGGATCGCACGATCGACGAGGTGCTGGCACGCGTCCGCGGGCCTGTACGCGAGACGCGCCTCGCGGCCTACGACGCGCTGTTCACGGCGCTCGAGCCCGAGACGCCGGCGCTGGCCCACATCTACGACTCACTCGTGGCCGACCGGCTCGTGCTCGACCGCGTGCGCGGCTACAAGCACCCGCGCGAGGCCCGCGACCTCGACAACGAGCTTCCCAGCGAGGCGGTCGACGTCCTGCTCGCCGCCGTGGAGCGCCATCACCACCTCGCCCACCGCTGGTTCCGGCACAAGGCGAAGTTGCTCGGCCTGGACAGGCTCGCCCTGGCCGACCAGTACGCACCGCTCGGCTCCACACGCGCGGTCGCCTACGACGACGCCACCTCGCTCGTCGCCGATGCGCTCGACGACTTCTCGCCCCGCATCGGCGCAGTTGCGCACGGCCTCTACCGCGACAAGCGCATCGACGCCGAGCCGCGCTCGGGCAAGCGCGGCGGCGCGTTCTGCGCCTCGATCGCCCAGGACGCGTTGCCGTACATCATGCTGAACTTCACGGATCAGATGGACGACGTGCGCACGATCGCGCACGAGATCGGCCACGCGATGCAGTTCCAGCTGGCTGGCGAGCGCCAGACCGCGCTCTCGCACCATCCTCCGCTCGCGCTCGCAGAGGTGCCGTCCACCTTCGCCGAGATGATCGTCACGGATCGCCTGCTGGCCGCCGCCGACGATTCGCAGGTACGCCTCGGGCTGCTCGCGAGCACGGTCGAGACCGGGTTCGCCACGGTCTTCCGCCAGACGCTCATGGTGCGCTACGAGCAGGGCGCCTACGGGCTGCGCGCCGAGGGCAAGGCGCTCATGCCCGAGCGCCTCAGCGAGGTGTGGCTCGAGTCGAACCGGCCCTACTACGGCGATGCGGTCGAACTGCCCGAGGGCTACCGCTTCGGCTGGTCGTACATCCCGCACTTCATCCACACGCGCTTCTACACCTACGCCTACGTGTTCGCCCACCTCGCGAGCCTCGCGCTCTATGCGCGCTATCGCGAGGACAGCGATGCGTTCGTCGGGCCCTACCTCGACTTCCTCTCGATCGGGGGTGCGGCCTCGCCTCAGGAGCAACTCGCCGGCATCGGCCTCGACATCTCGCGTGACGACTGCTGGGACGCCGGCTTCGCCGAGATCGAGCGGTTCATCGAGATGGCGGAGGCCATCGAGCCCTAGGCATTGCGGTAGACGCCCGTCGCGAACGGGCATGCGCCCGTCGCGCTGCGCGACGGAAGCGGAGCGCTCGCCGTGACATCGGGCGCCAGGTCGCCGTCCACGTTCGGGCCTGGGACGAGCGCGCGATAGCGCGCGCCGCGCCACGCGGTGTCGCGGATCAGGAGCGCGAAGCCCTTCGGGCGCGTGAGCACGCCCATGATGCGGAACCAGCCGCTGCCGCGCAGGACGTCGATGTAGACGTTGCGCCCGAACGCGTCCAGCGGGCGCCCGCTGAGCGTGTGGGCACCTCCGAAGAAGGCGCGACCATGGTAGGTGGCGGTGCCGCAGATGCGCGGGAAGCGGCCGTGGTAGGCCCACTCGCCCGTCAGCGAGAGCTGAGGCTGTGCACCGTGCCAGCGGGCAAAGCGGAGCTCGGGAGCGCCCAGCCGCCCGAACTGGCCCAGGCGCCGTACGCGCTGCAGCGCGTAATGCGTGCCATCCGGCGTCACGACCTCGTCGCGGCCGTAGGCGACGTCGGGCGCCACGTGCCGCCCGACGTGGTGGGAGCCGATCCTCGCGCGATAGCGGACGTGATCGCCGCGCACGACGGCCGTGCGCGTCACGCCGCCCTCTCGCCAGGTGATCTGGGCGCTTCCGTCGCGTGCGACGGAGAGCCGTTCCGCTCCGGTCCAGGCGGAGATCTTGAGCGACGCGCCTGCCGTCGCCGGCGCGCACGCCAGTGCCAATGCGCTCAGGACGAGCACGCGGCGACTGCGATGCATGGGTCTCCCCCTTCCGTCGTGGCCGACCCTGCGGAGCACCGTAACCCGAGGCTGCGCGATCTCGGAACGGGAATACCGAAGCCTTACGAAAGCATGTCGAAATGCTCACGTTGCAGGCAATTTCCACGACGTTCGCCGTCGGGTCAGGGCGCGCCGCGCCGCCGCAGCACACGGCGGTCGCCCACCCGGCGCGTGACGCCGTCGGCGTCCAGCCGCTCGAGCAGGCCCTGCGCGATGCGCCGGCTCGCGCCGATCTCGTCGCGCAGCTCGGCCAGCGCGATCGACTCGTGGCGGGTGCAGTGGGCGACGACGAGCTCCCGCACCTCGGCGAAGCGCTCAGCGGTGTAGGCGAGGTCTCCGCCGAAGCGGACGATCTTCGCGCTCCGCTCGAGTGCGGTGCAGAGCGCGGCGAATTCACGCTCGGGCAGCCCCGAGGCGAGGCGAAGCGCCGGGAGGTCGGGCGGGGTGAACCCTCCCGCGGCGAGCGCTCCGAGCAGGGCGTCGGCCTCCTCCGCGTGCGAGCCGCGGCCATCGGCGCGAGCCCCCACGAGCAGCACGTGCGCGCCATCGCGCTCCAGCACGCCGTCGCCGGCCAGGCGGGCGAGCAACGCGTCGGCGCCCGGGCCGGGTGGCACGACTGCCTGCGCGGGCAGCTCGGGCTCGAGCGGGTACGCGCTCGCGCGCCGCTCGAGCAGCGAGCGCACCTCCTCCTGCACCTCGGCGTAGCGCCCGGCGAGCAGCCACGTGGGCGCCGCGCCGGGCAGCTGCAGGACCTCGCCCGAGGTCGTCAGCTCGCCGAGGACGGCGGCGGCCTCCGCAGCGCCGAGCAGCCCCGGCGGTGCGATCTGCGCCAGCGCGACCGGCCATGACGCGGCCTGGAGTGCCGCACGCACCAGCGAGTGGGCGTCGCCACTCGCGAGCAGCCGCAGGCGGGCGAGCGCAGTCTCGCTCGCGCCGTGCCGTGCCGGCGCGGGGTCCAGCACGACGCCGCCTGCGACCGTGGCCTGGGGAGCGGTGGTGCGGACGATCACGCGATCGCCTCGCGCGGCCGTGACGAGCTCCCGGAGACGCAGCTGGGCCAGGCCCACCGAGCCCGCGGGCAGCGTGCTCGCCTCGAGCAGCGCCACTCGCGCATCGATGCACGCCGTGCCCGCCAGGACCTGCACGAGCGCGCCGTGCGCGAGGCCGGGCCCGCCGGCCAGCGCCTGCAGCTCGACGTCGAGACGGTAGGTCTCGGGGAACGCCGCGGGCGTGGCCAGTGTCGCGCCGCGCGCAATCGCGTCGCGTTCCACGCCCACGAGCGCAGCGGCGACCCGCCGGCCTGCCTGCGCGCGCTCGACCGGCTGATCGTGCACCTGCACCGAGCGCACGCGTACCTCTTCGTCGCCTGGCATGAGGGCGAGCCGGTCGCCCGCGCCGATCGATCCCGACCAGAGCGTGCCCGTCACGACCGTGCCGATTCCGCGCAGCGTGAAGGCGCGGTCGACGGGCAGGCGGGTCGCTCCCGCGACCGGCCGGGACGTGACGCCCGCGGCCGCGCGATCGAGCGCGGCACGGAGGTCGTCCAGGCCGGCACCGCTGCGGACCGACGTCTCGACGATGGCTGCGCCCGCGAGCGCCGTGCGCCCGAGCAGCTCCTCCGCATCGGCGCGAGCGAGCTCCGCTCCCTCGTCGTCGACGAGATCGCGCTTCGTCAGCGCGACGACAGCCGTGCGCACGCCGAGCAGCTCGAGGATCGCCACGTGCTCGCGCGTCTGCGGCATGACGCCGTCGTCGCAGGCGATGGCGATCAGGGCGAGATCGATCCCCGTCGCGCCCGAGATCATCGTGCGCACGAACCGCTCGTGCCCCGGCACGTCGACGACCGAGAGCGAGCGGCCCGATGGCAGCGGCAGGCTCGCATAGCCGAGCGCGATCGAGATGCCTCGCGTCTGCTCCTCGGGCAAACGGTCGGTGTCGACGCCCGTGAGCGCGCCCACCAGGGCGGTCTTGCCATGGTCGATGTGGCCGGCCGTCCCGAGCGTCAGGGCTGGAGCCTGCTCCTCGGTCATCGGGGCGCGCTGATGCGTTCCGCGTCCGCATCGCCGAGCGTGCGGCAGTCCAGCACGAGCGCGCCGTCGGACACGCGCGCGAGCACGGCGGGATCTCCCTCGCGGAGTCGTGCGGCCAGCAGGTCGGCATCGCCCTCGAGACGGACGCCGAACGAGGGCAGCTCGGCCAGCGGCAGAGCGCCGCCGCCCACGCGGGCGACCGTCTCGATGACCGTCCCGCCGATGCGTGCCGCCAGCCGCTCGGCGCGCGCGCGCACGTCCTCGGCGGGCTCGAGCACGGCGCGCAGGACAGGCAGCTCGGCCCGCGCGCTCGCCGGCTCGCGGTAGATGCGAAGTGTCGCCTCGAGCGCCGCCAGCGACAGCTTGTCGATGCGCAGGGCGCGTGCCAGCGGGTGACGCCGGCAGGTTGCGATGGCGTCCGCGGTGCCCGCGAGGATGCCGGCCTGGGGCCCGCCCAGCAGCTTGTCGCCCGAGAAGCACACGAGATCGCAGCCGTCTCGCAGGGCATCGCGCGCAAGCGGCTCGCCGGCGAGCTCGGGCGTCTCGAGCAGGGCGCCCGAGCCGACGTCGAACACCAGGGGAAGCGACGCCGCGTGCGCGATCTCCGCCAATTCGCGCGTGTCCACGCCCCCCGTGAAGCCGACCACGCGGAAGTTCGACGGATGCACGCACAGCAGCGCGCCCGTCTCGCTCCCGATGGCGCGACGGTAGTCGGCGGCGCCGGTGCGATTGGTCGTGCCGACCTCGCGCAGCCGAGCTCCCGCGCTCTGCACGATCTCGGGTATCCGGAAGCCGTCGCCGATCTCCACCAGTTGCCCGCGCGAGACCACGATCTCGCGCCCGCCGGCCAGTGCAGCGAGCGCCAGCACGAGCGCGGCCGCGCCGTTGTTCACGCAGATCGCGGCCTCTGCGCCCGTCAGCTCGCAGACGAGCGCGGCGACGTGATCCTGTCGCGATCCGCGCCCGCCGGTGGCCAGGTCGAGCTCGAGGTTCGAGTAGCCACCGGCGACCGCGTGCACACGGGCCAGCGCGGCCTCGGCGAGCGGCGCGCGGCCGAGATTCGTGTGCAGCACGACGCCCGTGGCGTTGAGCACCGGGCGCAGCGACGGCTCGAGTGCGGCGCGCACGCGGCGGCGGAGCTCCGGCGCAAGCGCACTCGCCGTCGCGTGCTCGCCGCGGGCCCGGCGCTCGGCCAGCGTTGCACGCGCCTCGCGCACGCAGAGGGCGTGCGGCGCGTCGCAGGCCGCTTCGCGCACGAGCACGTCGACGGACGGAAGCGGGCTGACCATGGGCATATCGTACGGTCGTGCCCCTGGATGACGGGCAGGCGGGGGAGGCCATTGTCCCGCTCCGCGGTACACTGCCATCCGGGCGGGGGTCGCCGAACGTTGCCCGCGTGCAGGGGCGGCGCCCGAGGCAGCAACACGCGGGAGCGCTGATTTGAGCGTCGACGATGCGACGAGAGCACGGACGGCGATGCGGCTGTATGGCCGTCAAAGTCGCGTGCGCGCACGCCGCCGGCGCGTCCTGCTGAGTCTCGGCGTCGTGCTGGCGCTGCTCGCGATCCCGCTCGCGCATCTCCTCATGCAGCGCGGAGCCGTGGTGCACGGCGTGCGCGTGGCCGGCGTCCCGCTGGGAGGCGCATCGCGTGCGCAGGCCGAGCGCGAGATCACCGCGGCCGTCGGCGACGAGCTGCAGCGCGACGTCACCGTGAACGTGGCGGGTCGCTCGGCCACGCTGTCGCCCTATGACCTCGGAGTGCGCGTCGATGCGGCGCGCACGGCGCAGGCCGCCCTCGACGCCGGCAGGCTGCGCGGCGGCCTGCTCTTCTCGGTCGCGTACTCGCGCGCGATCGCGCCAGTCCTGCAGTATCCGAATCGACTTGCGCTGCCGGTGGAGCTCGCGAACGTGACGCAGGCTCCGGTCGACGCGCGCCTGGTGCTCAAGCCGAGTGGCGCCGCCATCGCCGTGCCCGCCAAGGCCGGCGTCGGCTTCGATCCCGCCGAGGCTCTGCGGGCGATCACCAGCGCCGCGCTCGCCGCCCGCAGTGACGTGTCGCTGAGCACGGTGCCCACGCCCGCTGCGATCTCGACGGCGGCCGCGCACCGCGCCAAGGCCCGGGTCGCGCAGCTCCTGTCCGAGCCGATCGCGTTCACGCGCCGCGGCCAGGCTGCGGGCCGCTGGCCCGTGCGGCGCCTCGCGCCGCTGCTCACGGCGACGACCTACAAGCACGTGATCGGCGTGCAGTTCGACCCCAAGAAGGTCGGCGCCGCGCTCCGGCCGCCGCTCTCCGAGTACCTCCGGCCGGCCAAGGACGCGACCTGGAAGGTGCAGGGCGACCGCGCAAGCGTGCTCTCCTCGCTCAGCGGCATCGACCTCGACGCCCGCACGACGGCCCGCCACCTCACGATCGCGGGTGTGCACACGGGCAGCGGCCGCGTGGCAGCGCTCGCCTTCCGGGTCACGCAGCCCGAGCTGACGACCTCGCAAGCCCGCGCGCTCGGCGCGACGAACGTCGTCAGCCGGAGGACGACGAGCCTCGGCGATTCCTCGGAGAACCGCGTCTTCAACGTCATCCTGCTCGCGAAGCTGCTGGACGGCACGCTCGTCAAGCCGGGAGCGACGTTCTCGTTCAACACGACCGTGGGCCCGCGCACGGCAGAACGCGGATTCAAGGAGGGCCAGGCGATCGAGAACGGCGTGCTGGTGCCGTCGATCGGCGGCGGCGTCTGCCAGGCGGCGACGACGGTCTTCGACGCTGCGTTCTACGGCGGCTATCCGGTGACGCACCGGCTCAACCACTCCTTCTACATCTCGCACTACCCGCTCGGCCTCGACGCGACCGTCGCCGATGCCGGCCCCGACTTCACGTTCGTCAACGACACCGAGAACGCGATCGTGATCAAGGCCGCCGCGGACTCGCAGAACATGACGGTGGCCTTCCTCTCGCGGCCGCTCGGCCGGCACGTCGAGCCGTCGACGTCGGCGCAGACGTCGTTCACGAACCCGAAGAAGCGCTTCTACGCCAGCCCCGATGCGGCGGCCGGGCAGGTCGTACAGACGACGGACGGCGAGAAGGGCTTCTCGGTGACGGTCTCGCGCAAGGTGATCGGCGACGACGGCACGGTTCTCAAGGAGGACAGCTTCTCCTCGCGCTACATCCCCGAGGACGCCATCTACCTCGTCGGCAAGGGCGCGACCCTGCCGGCCGGCCAGTCGCTGGCGGGGCTGTATCCGGGCTACACCGGCTCGACCGACGGCGTCGATCTCGCGCACTGGCTCGGCACCCCGGCCAAGAAGAAGAAGCCGGCCGGCACCAAGCCGCCAGCCGGCGGCCTCATCCCGGGCGTTCCCGCCGGCACGGCGACGCCCGGCTCCACGGTTCCGGTTCAGCCGACGCCCACCGACACGACGCCGGTGCAGACGACGACCACCGGCTGAGCGGCGCTAGGCGCCCTGGCCGATCCAGACCTCGCCGTCGGCGTAGCGCTCCTTCTTCCAGATCGGCACGGTGACCTTGAGCGTGTCGATGGCCTGCTCGCAGGCGTCGAAGGCCGGTCCGCGATGGGCCGAGGAGATCGCGATGCCGACGGAGGCCTCGCCCACCGCGACCACCCCCGTGCGATGCCAGATGGCGGCGCGCAGGCACCCGTGCTCGGCCACGACGGCGCGCGCGATGCGGGCGATCTCCCGCTCGGCCATCCCCGGGTAGGCCTCGTACTCGAGGTCGAGCACCTGGCGGTCGCGCGCGCTCTCGCGCACGGTTCCCGTGAACGTCGCGATCGCGCCGGCGTCCGGGCCGGCGACATGAGCGATCAGGCGGTCGAGGTCGATCGGCTCCGGACCGAGCAGCACGAGCGGCTCAGCCTCGGCTCCACCGGAGACCGGAGGGATCAGCGCGACCTCGTCACCGTCCTTCAGTGCGGCGGATCGCTCCGCGTACTCCTGGTTGACGGCATAGGCCAGGCCGGGTGGCTCGTCGCCGATCTCGAGCGCGGCGAAGACGTCGCCGGCGATCGCGCCCTCCGGCAGCTCGAGCTCTCGCCGGCCCGATCCCGCGCGTTCCCGCAGCGCGGCGAACAGCCGCACGGTCACGCGCACGGGGGACTCACTTGACGACGGAGAACTTGCTCGTGCTGACGGTCTTGCCGCCCACGATCAGCACTGCGCGCCACGTTCCGGGCTTGCCCTTGAGAACACCGGCCCCGACCCAGGAGAACAGTCGCGTGCCGGCCTTGTCCGACTTGATCGTCTTGCTGGGCCAGCGGGCCGACAGCGTGCCGGACGGGTCGTGCCACTCGATCGCCAGATCCTGGCCGGGCGTGGCCGGCACCTTCCAGATGAAGTTCGCGTAGAGCTTCTTGACGCCCTTGGCCGAGAACGTCTTCTCGCGCGCTCCACCGGAGCTGCGCGAAACCCAGGACTTCGAGATGCTGCCCTTGTTGCCGGCTGCCTGGGCAGCGGAGAACACGGGCACGAGTGCAAGGAGGCAGATGCTGAGCACAACGAAGCGGCGCATGTCCCAACCCTAACCCGGGTCGGCCGGACCGGCAAGCCTCCACTCGAGACTACGATCAGCGCGTGGACGAGCGACCGGGCGAGTATCCGTACACCCGCGGCATCCGCGCCGACGGCTACGCCACGCGTCCGTGGACGATGCGCCAGTACGCCGGGTTCGCGTCGGCGGAGGAGACCAACGCGCGCTTCCGTCACCTGCTCGGCGCCGGGCAGACCGGGCTGTCCGTGGCCTTCGACCTGCCGACGCAGCTCGGACTCGATTCCGACGACCCGCTGGCGGCCGGGGAGGTGGGGCGGACCGGCGTCGCGATCGACTCGCTCGACGACATGCTGCGCCTCTTCGACGGCATTCCCCTGGGCGAGGTGTCGACCTCGATGACGATCAACGCGCCGGCCGCCGTGCTGTTGCTGCTGTACGAGCTCGCCGGCGCCGAGCAAGGCGTCGCGCCAGGGGATCTGCGCGGCACGGTGCAGAACGACGTGCTCAAGGAGTACGCGGCGCGCGGCAACTACATCTTCCCGCCGCGCCCCTCGATGCGCCTCACGGTCGACCTCTTCCGCTACTGCAACGAGCGCCTGCCGCGCTTCAACACGATCTCGATCTCCGGCTACCACATCCGCGAGGCCGGATCGAGTGCCGCGCAGGAGCTCGGCTTCACGCTCGCCAACGGCATCGCGTACGTCGAGGCGGCGCTGGCCGGCGGGCTGTCGGTCGACGTCTTCGCGCCGAGGCTGTCGTTCTTCTTCAACGCGCACAACGACGTCTTCGTCGAGGTGGCCAAGTTTCGCGCGGCGCGGCGCATCTGGGCGACGCTCATGCGGGAGCGCTTCGGCGCGCGCGACGAGCGCTCGCTCGCGCTGCGCTTCCACGCCCAGACGGGCGGCTCGACGCTGACGGCCCAGGGGCCGCTCACGAATGTCGTACGCGTCGCCCTGCAGGCCTTCGCCGCCACGGCGGGCGGCTGCCAGTCGTTGCACACGAACGGCTACGACGAGGCCCTCGCGCTGCCGACCGAGCGCTCCGCCACGCTCGCCCTGCGCACCCAGCAGGTGCTGCTGCACGAGTCGGGCGTCGCCGCCGTGCCCGATCCGTTCGGCGGGTCGGAGTACGTCGAGGCGCTGACCGACGAGCTCGAGCGCGACGCGCGCGCGCTGATCGCCGAGATCGACGAGCGCGGAGGCGCGGTCGCGGCGATCGAGAGCGGCTGGGTCAAGGGTCGCATCGAGGATCAGGCATTCGCCCAGCAACGTGCGATCGAGCGCGGCGAGAGCGTGATCGTCGGCGTCAACCGCTATCCCGACCCGCCCGGCTCCGACATCGAGCTGCAGGTCGTCACGCACGAGAGCGAGCAGCGGCAGATCGATCGGCTGGAGGCCGCGCGCCGCGCGCGCGACCAGGCCGCCTGCACGAGCGCGCTGGACGCGCTCTCAGCGGCGGCACGCGACGACTCGGCGGCCCTGCTCGAGCCACTCAGGGCGGCCCTGGCCGCGCGCTGCACGGTCGGAGAGGTGTGCGGCGCCCTGCGCGCCGAGTGGGGCTCGTACGACTCGCAGGTCTCGGACGGGCGCTGATCAGGTGGCGCGCTCGGCCTCGAGCTCCTCGAGCTCCCCGAGCAGCTTGCGGTAGGACGCAAGGCGCTCGGGGCTGACGCCGGGTGCGCCCGGAACGGCACAGCCATCCTCGCCCTCGCGGTGCAGGCAGCCCTCCCATTCGCACTCCTCTGCGGCGGCCGCGATCTCGGGGAACGCCTGCTGCAGATCCTCTGCCGCGACCCCGGCGATGCCGAAGCTGCGGATGCCCGCCGTGTCGATCAGCGCGCCGCCACCGGGGAGGTCCATGTAGCGGGCACCGGTCGTGGTGTGGCGGCCGCGGTCGCTGACCGGATTGACTGCACCGGTCGCATCGGTGCGCCCGGTGAGCGCGTTGGTGAGCGACGTCTTGCCCACGCCGGAGTGGCCCGCGAGGACGCTGACCCGGTCGATGAGGGCCGCGCGCAGCTCGTCGAGGCCCTCGCCCGTACGCAGCGAGAGCGGGATCACGCGATGGCCGAGCGCGCCGTAGATCTCGCGCACGCGCGCGACCTCGTCCTGGTCGTAGGGGAGATCGACCTTGGTGAGCGCGATCATCGCCTCGATCCCGCCGCGCCACGCGGCCACGAGGTAGCGGTCGATCAGGCCGGTGCGCAGCGGGGGATCCGCGACCGCCGCCACGACCACGAGCACGTCGACGTTCGCCGCGACGATCTTCTCCTCGTTGCGGAATGCACCGCGCAGGAGGATGCCGCGGCGGGGCTGAACCGCCTCGACGCGCACCGAGCCATCGGGCAGCTCGCGTACCTCGACCCGGTCGCCGACGACCGGTCGCGCGCGCCGCAGGCGGCCTGCGATCGTGCTCTCGCGCTCCTCGCCGTCGATGCGCACGACGACGAACTGATTGTGCACGCCTGTCACCAGGCCTTCTCGGGCGACGCTGCTCACGCTCAGGCCGTGACGCCCCCGTCGACCACCAGCGTGCTGCCGTGCATGTACGACGCACCGGCCGACGCCAGGAACGAGACGGCGTCCGCGACGTCGTCGGGCGTGCCGATGCGCTGCGCGGGCAGCGAGCGCTCGAAGGCCGCCAGCCGGACGGCGTCCAGTCGGATCCAGTCGGCCATGGGCGTGTCGATCAGGCCGGGGCAGACGCAGTTGACGCGCACGCCGCGCGGGCCCCAGTCGATCGCCAGGCTGCGCGTGAACAGCACGACCGCGCCCTTCGACGCGTTGTAGGCGGCGCGCGTGTGGCCTCCGCTCAGCCCCGCCGTGGAGGCGATGTTGACGATGCAGCCCGACTCCGCGGCGGCCATCGCGGGCAGCAGGGCGCGGCAGGTCAGGAAGGTGCCGCGGACGTTGACGTCCATGATCTGGTCCCACTGCTCGATCGACAGCTCGGTCACCTCGTGCTCGAAGAACACGCCGGCGGCGTTGACGAGCAGCCAGGGAGCGCCGAGCTCTGCCGTGACGACGTCGCGCAGCTCGGCGACGGCGTGCTCGCTGCGCAGGTCGCAGCCGAAGCCGGCCGCGCCGTCGATGCCGGAAGCCGCGCGCTCGGCGTCGGCCGCAGCGCGGTCGGTGCAGGCGACGCGGAACCCGTCGCGTGCCAGGCGGGCCGCGATGGCCGAGCCGATTCCGCCCGCGGCACCCGTTACCAGCGCGACGCGCTCGACCTCGGTCATTCCTGCTCCCGGATGCTGCGGGTGAGCGCGATCAGCGTCACCCAGGTCTTGTACAGGCGCAGCGGCTCGTCGTCGGAGATGCGCAGGCTCCGCGGCCCGGTGCGCTCGACTCCGTGCAGCCAGGTGCCGAGCTCCGCATAGTCCGACGTCGTCAGCTGCACGTCGAGCGTGGCTGGCAGCGCGATCTCCGGCGGGCCCATCTGCCCGATGCGGCCGAGCGCGCGCGCCGCGCCCTCGCGGATGCGCTCGCAGGCGACCTCCGGGTGCAGGCTCTCGGCGGCGAAGCGGGTGATCGAGCGCTTGACGACGACGCACTCGGCCTGCGGAGCGAACGGCCGTATCTCCTCGGCGGTCGCGTCGTCGCCCGTGACGAGCGCGATCGGCACCTCGTAGTGCCGCGCGACGAGCGCGTTGATCCCTGATTCGCCCACCACGTGCCCGTTGAGCTCGGCGTGGTAGACGACCGACGGGTTGTAGGTGTGGGAGAGGATCGCGGTCTGTGCCGAGATCGAGCCGTGATAGCTGACGAGGAAGGCCGCGCCGAACGATGCGTCGAGGCCTTCCATCATGTACAGCGGCTTGTGCTTGCCCGAGATGAGCGAGGCGCGGCCGTGCAGCCGCTCGGGCCGCAGGTTCTGCATCAGGTAGTGGGCGTCGTTGACGAGGAACTCCGAGGCGCCGGCGTCGGCTGCCCCGTCGATCGCGGCGTTGACCTCGTTCTCGAGCAGCGTGCGGCCACCCTCGTACTCGGGGCCGCCCAGCACCTGCTCCCAGTGCACGATGCCGGCCGTGCCCTCGATGTCGGACGAGATGAAGACTTTCACGGCTCCCTCCCAGGGTCGCTCCAGGCGAAGTGACACGCAGCCGCATGCTCGCCCCGCCGCTCCAGCGGCGGGTCCTCGACGCGGCAGACATCGGCGGCGCGCGGACAGCGCGGGTTGAAGCGGCAGCCGGGCGGCAGGTTGACCGGGCTCGGAGGATCGCCCGTCACGGCATCCCGTTGGGTCGCGTGTCCGGGCGCGATGCGGGGGACGGCGCGCAGCAGCGCCTGCGTGTACGGGTGCCGCGGGTTCGAGAAGAGCTCGTCGCCGGAGGCGAGCTCGACGATCCGCCCGAGGTACATCACCGCGACGCGGTCGCACACGTGCCGCACGACCGCCATGTTGTGCGCGATGAACAACATCGTGAGGCCGAGCCGCTGCCGCAGGTCCGAGAGCAGGTTGAGCACGGTTGCCTGGACGGAGACGTCGAGCGCCGAGACGGGCTCGTCGGCGATCAGGATCTCGGGCTCGAGCGCGAGCGCGCGCGCGATCGAGATGCGCTGGCGCTGCCCGCCCGAGAACTGCCGCGGGAACGCGTCCAGCGCGCTCGGCGGAAGGCCGACGAGGTCGAGCAGCTCTCGGCAGCGCTCGTCGACCCGGTTGCGCGGCACGACGTTGTGGACCCGCAGCAGCTCTCCGATGGCCTGATGCACGGTCATGCGCGGGTTGAGCGACGAGTACGGATCCTGGAAGACCATCTGCAGCCGTCGCCGGTCCGCGGGCTCGCGCCTGCTCGGCAGCTCCTGCCCGTCCACGAGCACCTGCCCGCCTGTCGGCTCGTAGAGGCCGACGATGCAACGCCCGAGCGTCGACTTCCCGCAGCCCGACTCGCCCACCAGACCGAGCGCCTCGCCGCGCGCGACCGTGAGATCCACGCCGTCCACCGCTCGCAGCACGTCGACCTGCTTGCGCCGCATCCGCCGCGTGAGCGAGTCGTTGAGCGGAAAGTGCATGGAGAGGTCGCGTACCTCGAGCAGCGTCGTCCAGTTCGTGTCAGCCACTCCGCGCCAGCTCCTCGTGGTAGCGGCACGCCGTGCCCCGGCCGGGCCCGAGGGCCTTCAGCGGCGGATCCACGCTTGCGCAGTCGGGGTGCGCCATGTCGCAGCGAGGATGGAAGCGGCAGCCGGAGGGAGGCGTGATCAGGTCGGGCGGCATACCGGCGATCGACTCGAGCTGCGCGCGCCGGTCGTCGAAGTCGGGCACCGAGCGCAGCAGCGCCCGCGTGTACGGATGGCGGGGCGAGCCGAACACCTCGGCCACGGTACCGGTCTCGACGATGCGCCCCGCATACATCACGGCGACGCGCTCGCAGTTCTGCGCGACGACTGCCAGGTCGTGCGTGACGAGCACCTGCGAGAGCCCCATCTCGGCGCGTAGGCGCGCCAGCAGGTGCAGGATCTGATCCTGGATCGTGACGTCGAGCGCCGTGGTCGGCTCGTCGCAGAGCAGGAGCTGCGGGCTCGACGCCAGCGCGATCGCGATCACGACGCGCTGCCGCAGTCCTCCGGAGAGCTCGTGCGGATACGCCCGGTAGCGCCGCTCGGGATCGGGGATGCCGACGAGCCGCAGCAGATCGAGCGCGCGTTCCCGCGACACCCGGGCGCTCTGCCCGAGCCGGACCCGCGGGCCCTCGGCGATCTGATCGCCGACGCGCATGACGGGATTCAGCGCGGTCATCGGCTCCTGGAACACCATGCCGATGCTGTCGCCGCGCAGCCGCCCGAGCGAGTCCGGCGAAAGCGCGGTGCCGTCGAACACGACCTCGCCGCCACTGATGTGCGCCCGTCCGGGCAGGAGGCCCATGATCGCCCGCAGGGTCATCGTCTTGCCGCAGCCGGACTCGCCCACGAGGCCCAGAGCGCTCCCGCGCGGGACGTCGAGATCGATGCCGTCGACGGCCTTGACCACCCCGTGGGGCGTCGGGATCTCGACGCGCAGATCGCGCACCGAGAGAATCGGCTCGGCCAGGCTCACTCGGGTGCCAGCAGATCGGCGAGGCCGTCGCCGAGCAGAGAGAGGCCGAGGCCCGTGAGCAGGATCGCGATGCCGGGGAACGTCGCGATCTGCCACTGCGTCGTGATCAGCGACTCGCCGTCGGCGATCATCGATCCCCAGTCCGCGGTGGGCGGAGGGATGCCGGCGCCGAGGTAGCTGAGCGTGACGATCGCGAGCACCGACAGCACGATGTCGCTCATCGAGAACACGATCGCCTGGGTGATCACATTCGGCAGCAGGTGCCGGGCGATGATGCGCGCGTCCGACAGCCCGGCGGCTCGTGCCGCGAGCACGTACTCCAGGCGTTTCTGCACGAGTATCTCGCCGCGCACGATGCGCGCGTACGACACCCAGCCGACGATCGTGATGGCGATGATGATGGAGCGCTGCCCCGGCCCGAGCACGAACACCAGGGCGAGCACGAGCACGATGAACGGGAAGGCGACGACGATGTCGACCAGGCGCATCACCACGGTGTCGGAGAAGCCGCCGTAATACCCGCTGAGGCAACCGAGCGCAGTGCCGATGCAGAAGGGGAAGAAGACGGCGAAGAACGCCGTCAGGAGGTCGACGCGACCGGCGTAGATCAGGCGGGTGAGCACGTCGCGCCCCAGCTCGTCGGTTCCGAGCCAGTGCGCGCCCGACGGGTGCGCGTAGGTGTGCAGGAGGTCCTGGCCGTTCGGGTCGTAGCGCGTGATCAGGGGCGCGGCGAGGCTGGCTGCGATCAGCAGCAGGAGGATGGTCGCGCCGGCCACGAAGGCCGGCGTGCGGTACCAGCGATTGCGGAACGTGCGCCGGCGCGCGATCTCGCGGGCAGGAACGGGCTCGGTTGCCGCGATGGTCGCCATCAGTCGTAGCTCACGCGCGGATCGAGGAACGAGTACGTGACATCGATGAGGACGTTGACGAACACGACGAGCGTGGCGAGCACGAGCGTCACGCCCTGCACGACCGCGAAGTCGCGCTGCGTGATGCCGTCGTAGATCATCGCGCCGATGCCCGGCAGCGCGAACACCTTCTCGACCACGACGGTGTTGCCGATCAGGAAGCCGAGGTTGATCCCGAGCACCGTGATCATCGGCATGATCCCGTTGCGCAGGGCGTGGCGGAGGAGCACCCGGCTCTCCGGCAGGCCCTTGGCGCGGGCCGTCGTGACGTAGTCGGACTCGAGCACGCCGAGCAGGCTCGCGCGCAGGCTGCGTATCAGGAGCGGTGCGGTGCCGATCGCAACCGTCAGCGCGGGCAGGAACATGCTCACGAGGTGACCCCAGACGCCCTCCCCGTAGCCACCGACCGGGAAGACCTTCCAGACCTGGGCGGCCAGGAGCAGGATCAGCATGATCCCGAGCCAGAACGCCGGCATGCCCAGGCCCACGATGGGCACCGCCCGCACCACCTGGTCGACGGCCCCGTCCTTGCGCCGGGCCGCAGCCGTCGCGAGCGGCACGGCGATCAGCATCGACAGCACCGTCGAGTAGGCGAGCAGCCAGAGCGTCACGGGAGCGCGCTCGATGATCATCTCGCGGACGGGCACGCCGTACAGGAGCGAGTCGCCGAGGTCACCGTGGGCGAGGCGCTGGAGGAACAGCCAGTACTGCTCGGGCAGCGAGCGGTCGAGACCCCATTCCTTGTGCAACTGCGCGATCAGCTGCGGCGTCGCACGCTGGCCGAGCACCGTCGACGCGGGATCGCCGGGGACGAGATGCACGAGCAGGAACGTCAGGATCGTCACGCCGAGCGCGACCGGCAAGACCTGCGCCAGTCGCCGCAGCGTGTAGGAGAAACGATCCACGACGTTCCTGCTCGGCTAGACGCCGCCTACTTGTCCATCCAGACGTCTTCCATGTGGTAGTTGCCGGTCGGATAGACCTGGAAAGCGTGCACCTTGTTGGTGAACGCGTAGCGGAAGGGGGAGTAGTAGAGGAACGCCATGAACGCGTCCTGGGCCGCGATCTTCTGCACCTTCGTGTAGAGCGCCTGGCGCTTCTTGGGGTCGAACTCGCGCGCGGCCGCCTTGGCCGCCGCGATCGCCGCCGGGCTGTTGTAGAAGGTCTGGAACGAGTGGGCCCCCTGCGACGGATCGACGGCGAACGACACGAGCTCGTCCGGGTCCGCGATGTCCATCGTCCAGTACGAGTTGTTCATGCCGGGGTAGGTCGCGTTCTGCCAGTCGACGTTCCAGGCGTTGGCGTCCTTCTTGAGGATGTTCACCTTGATGCCGAGCGGCTTGCCCGCGGCCTGGATGACCTGGCCGATCGTGTTCTGGTCGAGCGATCCGGCGACCGACTCGAAGGTCGTCGTGAAGCCGTTGGGCACGCTCGACTTGGCCATCTCCTCCTTCGCCTTGGCGAGGTTGTAGGTGAGGCCGGGCGTCTCCGCGTCGTAGTACGGCACCTGCGGCGGCAGGAACGAGTTGGCAGGCGTGCCGTTGCCGAACAGGATCGCCTTGACGAGCGCCTTGCGGTCGATCAGGTAGGAGATCGCGCGGCGCACGTGCACGTCCTGGAAGGGCTTGAAGTGCTGGTTGAAGAGCACGTAGTCCGTGCGCGTGGAGGGGAAGAGCTTCATGGTGACGCCGGCGGTGTTCTGCAGCGGCTTGACCTGCGCCCAGCCCGGGAACTCGTCGATCTGGGCCTGATTGCCCTTGAGCTGCAGCAGACGCGTGTTGTCGTCGCCCACGTACGTCCAGGTCACGCTGTTGAGGTACGGCTTGCCCTTCTGCCAGTACTTGTCGAACTTGACGAGCTTGAGCTCCTTGCCCTTCGACCAGTGGTCCCACTTGAACGGGCCCGTGCCGACCGGCGCGTTGTAGAACTGGGCCTTCGTCTTGCCGTCGTAGCCCTTGGGCACGATGGCGTTCGAGAAGAGCGCGATGTCGGCGACCATGGGCGCCCACTTGAACTTCGTCTTCACGACGACCGTGTACTTGTCCTTGGCGGTCACGCTCTTGATCGCGCCGTCGATGTAGCCCCAGCCGTCCTTCGTGTTGCGCGCGGCGTCGAGCGAGAACTTGACGTCGGCCGACGTCATCTCCTTGCCGGTATGGAACAGGACCCCGTGACGGAGGTGGAAGGTGTAGGTCAGCTTGTCGGGAGACAGGTCATAGCTCGTCGCGAGCCAGGGCTTCACGTCCTTGCCGTCCGGCGTGACGGTGTAGAGCGTCTCCATCATCTGCTCCAAGACCCAGATGGACTCGTTGTCGAAGACGGACGTCGCGTCCATCTTCGTCGAGTCCTGCGTGCGCGCGATGATGAGGTCTCCGCCCTGGACGGGCGTCGCGGCAGCGTGCGTGCTGCGGGCCGATGCACTCGGCCCGATCGTCAGAGCCGCGAGCAGCGCGGCGCTTGCGAGCGCGGCAAGCACGGGAAGACGGGTACGTCGGATCATGTTCCCTCCTGGCAGCGGCGGCGAAGCCGCGAAGTATGGCAGACGTCTCGGCAGATTTGATCAAACGCCGGGCACCGTCTGAACCTAGTCGACCTAGGACGTCAGGAATCGCCGAAGTACAGGCGTCGCGAGTTGCCCGAGAGGATCGACTCCCCGCAGCGCTCGGCCTCGCCGGCGGACAGCTCGCCGCTCGCGACGAGCTCGCCGAGCACCTGGCCGAGCGTCGAGCGGGCACGTGCGGCGCCCAGCGCGATCTGCTCGGGCAGGCCGGCCGCGTCGCTGGAGGCCTGCAGGCGGTGCATCGCGCCCACCGCGAGCGCGCAGCGCCAGGCCTCGAGCAGGGCCGCGTGCCCGAGCGGAGGGATGCAGGTCGCGACGTCGAGCGTGACGTTGGAGTAGACCGCGGTCAGGAAGGCGCCCTCGCGCACGTACGGCCAGGCCGCGTGCAGCACGACGAAGTGCACGCCGGCCGCTTCGTCGCTCGAGAGCATGCCGCGCAGGTGCAGCGGATTGACCATGCGCAGGTCGAGGTCGCGATCGCCGTAGCCCGCGTGCAGCTGCACCGGGAGGTCGTCGCGCCGAGCGACGGGCAGCGCGCGTAGCAGCAAGAAGTCGACCAGCGCCTGCTCCTGTACCCGTGTCACGCCGGCGGCGCGCTGGCGCGCGAGCGCCTCGGCGGCCTCCTCGGCGCTCCAGGGGCGGATCGCCAGGCCGCTGCGGTAGGCCGCGATGCTCTTGAGGCCGGCATAGCCGTCCTCGCGCGCAGACGAGACCGTCGCGTCGTAGCGCTCGACCACGTCGGCGAAGCCGAGCCCCTCCGCGATCAGGTCGCCGGCCACGACCTCGAGGCGCAGCAGCGGCGCGACCTCGACGCCCGCGGCGCGGATCTGGGGGAGCGGAAGGCTCTCGGCCGGCGGTGGATAGCCCGTGTCGACGACCAGCGCGATGGTCTGCGAGCGCTCGCACACGGTCGCGAGCCAGGTCATCGGATCGAGCTCGCGCGTGTGGCGGACGACGGTGCGCTCGTCGGCCGCGCAGCCGAGCTCGTCCGCAAGCTGACGGATGGCCCAGCGGTAGGGCACCAGCTCCGCCACGTGCCCCGACTCCTCGGGGAGGCCCTCGAACCACGGCCAGCGGTACTCCTCGACGGTCTGCGGGCGGGTGCGCAGCGGCGGATGCATGTGGCCGTCGATGAACGGCACGTGGGAGAGGTCGACCATGCCGGGGCGATTCAACCAGGTGTCAAACGGCCATGACGAGCGCGTCGGCCAGCTCGATCAGCCGGAACGTGAGCCAGGAGACCGTGAGGATCTCGCGGCGGTCGCCGTGCTCGAGCTCGTACGGCCAGGTGCGCTCGGCCAGCGCGATCAGCTCCAGCGCGGCCTCGCAGCGCTCGTCCTCGCCGGTGCCGAGCGCCTGGCGGGCGAGCGCGAGCAGACCGATCCGGTCGGGCATCTGCTGCCACACGAGCGGGACGGTCATCACGAGGTACTCGTGCGCTCGCAGACGCGCGAGCGACGGCAGCGGCACGCCTGCACCGAGCGGCTCGCTCAGCCGCTCGCAGGGCTCTCCCGCGAGCAGCCGCCCCGCGCTGCGCTCTGCCGCGTCGCGGCGCTGCTCCTCGCTCGCGCCCAGCGCGCCGAGCTGGAGGAAGAGCTTGGCCTGCGTGCCGATCGGCGTGTAGTAGGGCGCGTCGGAGCCGTAGAGCACCTGCTCGGGCGCGGCCTCGGAGAGCAGCGTGCGGACGTCGAGGGCGTTCCAGAGCGACGTGTCGAAGCGGATGCTCGGATGGCGCAGCGCGGTCGTCCCGTGCAGATCGGCGATCGCGCAGTGGGCGAGCACCACCTGCGCGCCCGGGTTGCGCTCGAGCAGTCCGGCGAGGTCGCGCGCCAGCGGCGGCACCGCGCGGCCCGTGTGGAACAGCATCGGCACGCCCCGCTCCGCGGCCAGCGCGAAGGCGGCGTCCAGCGCGGGATGCGAGAAGTCGAAGCCGGGCAGGCTCGTATGCAGCTTGATGCCGCACGCGCCGGCATCGAGCGCAGAGGTCAGCTCGGGCAGGAACCGCTCGCCCGGCTCGCTGCGGCAGAACGCCGTGACGCGTCCGTCGCCGGCCGCTGCCGCCGCCAGCACCTCGGCGTTGGCCGCCGCATAGCCCGTTCCCCGCGGAGACTGGAAGGGGAACGCGCAGGTCCGGGCGACGCTGCCGGCCTCCATGGACGCGAGCAAGCCTGCGAGGTCGAGGCTCGAGCCGTCGGACGCGTCCTCGCCCAGGTGTGCGTGGACGTCGATGAGCCGATCAGGCACCAGCGGCCGCACGTGCGCGCGCCAGATCCGCTCGAGTGCGGCGGCGGCGTCTTCGAGTTCGGCTGGCACGGCGGGCCATCGTAGCGATGCCGATCGGGGGACTGGCCTCCTCGATTTGCTGCCAAGCTGAGTTGCAGTCGTCACCCCCAAACCATGAGTGACGCCAGAGGAAGGCTCCGTCCCGTGTACGAGGTCTACGTCGAGAGCGGCGCGATCGAGGACGATGTCGCGCTGGATCCCATAGCCGACCAGCTGGCCGGCAACCTGCAGGTCATCGGGCGCGGGGCGCTCGTCGGCATCGACGTCATCCGGCGCACGCTCAACTACAGCTGCACGGTCGACGCGAGCGACGCGCGGCTGGCCATCATCATGGCCTCCAGCGAGTTCGAGGCGCACCTCGAGCTGCTCGGCATCAACGGCGTGCGCATCCAGCACGCCGAGGCCGACCCCGAGCGCGTCAACACCGATTCCTCGCAGGTACGCCGGTCGGCGGCGAGCGGCGCGCTCAGCTTCTGAGCGCCGGTCTCACTCCAGCGGGAGCAGTTCCGCGAACGAGAGCAGGAGGTCCACGCACTGCTCCATGTCGCCGAGGTGCACGACGCCCACGGCGGAGTGGATGTGGCGCGACGGGATCGACACGCAGCCCGTCAGCGTGCCGGCGCCGGCGAGTGCGATCGAGCCCGCGTCGGTCGCGCCGCCGATCAGCACCTCGCGCTGGAACGGGACCTTCGCCTTCTCGGCGGCCTCCTCGAGTCGCCGTGTCAGGCGCCGCGGGACCGCCGAGCCGATCAGCGCCGCAGGCGCCCAGTCGAAGTACTTGATGGCCGGGCCGCCGCCGAGCTTGATGGGCAGCTGACGGAACTCGGTCGCGGGCGTGTCGCCCGCGAGCGTGACGTCGAGGGCGATCGCCACGTCGGGCTGCACGCGGAAGGCCGCCGGGCCGGCACCGCGCAAGCCGACCTCCTCCATCACGCTGGCCACGGCGACGACGGTGGCCTTGATCTTCTTGCGCTCGCTCAGGCGCCGCATCGTCTCGATCATCACGGCGCAGCCGGCGCGGTCGTCGACCGACTTGCCCGTGAACACGCGCGTCCCGTTGAGCTGCATGCCCGTGCGCGAGAACGTGACCGGATCGCCGACGCGCACGCCCAGCGCCTCGGTGGCCGCCCGATCGGACGTGCCGAGGTCGAGGAACATCTCGCGCAGCGGGATCGCCTTGCCCGCCTCCTCCGCGCTGATCACATGCGCGGGCTTCGTGCCGACGACGCCGATCACCGGGCCGTCCGCGCCTTCCACCTCGAGCACCTGGTCGGTGAGCATGCGGTCGTCGTGGTAGCCGACGCCGGCGAGCCGCACGAAGCCTTCGTCCTCGATGTGCTGGACGAGGAAGCCGATCTCGTCCATGTGCGCGCACAGCATCAGCACGGGCGCGCCCTTGGCTCCGCGCTTCGTGAAGTAGTGATTGCCGAGCGGGTCGCTCGTCTGCTCGTCCGAGAGGGGCGCGAGCTCGGCGTGCATGAGCTCGGCGACCGCCTCCTCGTAGCCGGAGATGCCCCGCGCGGCATCGAGCTTGAGCATGAGGTCGAGCATCCGATCGGCCATCCTGGGGTCTCCTTCGCCTGTGCGGTCGCGCCGATTCTGGCACGATCGCGACCAGTGCCGACCGAGGAGCCCGTCCCGCACACCACCGCCGAGAAGCTCGCGTACGCAGAGCGGCTGCGCGAGCTGGCGCTCCACGCCGGTGACGAGCGCTCGGTGCAGCGCCAGCGGGAGCGCGGCAAGGGGCTGGCGCGCGAGCGGCTGGAGCGCCTGCTGGATCCGGGCTCGCTGGTCGAGCTGGACGCGTTCGTCCAGCATCGCAGCGCCAACTTCGGCCTTGCCGACCGCCGCCCCTACGGCGATGGCGTCGTCACGGGCTACGGCACCGTGCATGGGCGCAAGGTGTTCGTCTTCTCGCAGGACTTCACGGTCTTCGGCGGCTCGCTGGGCGAGGCCTACGCCGAGAAGATCTGCAAGGTCATGGATCTGGCGCTGCGCTTCGGCTGCCCCGTGATCGGCATCAACGACTCGGGCGGCGCGCGCATCCAGGAAGGCGTCGTGGCGCTGGGCGGTTACGCGGAGATCTTCCGCCGCAACGTCATGGCCTCGGGCGTCGTGCCGCAGATCTCGCTCGTGATGGGCCCGTGCGCCGGCGGCGCCGTGTACTCGCCGGCGATCACCGACTTCGTGCTCATGACGCGCGGCACCTCGCACATGTTCATCACCGGCCCCGAGGTCGTGCGCACCGTGACCGGCGAGGAGGTCTCCTTCGAGGATCTCGGCGGCGCCGACACGCATGCGCAGCGCTCCGGCGTGGCGCACCTCGTGGCCGACGACGAGGGCGAGCTGTGCGACGAGGCCCGCTACCTGCTCACGTTCCTGCCGCAGAACAACCTCGAGCCCGTGCCGCAGGTGCGCACCGACGACCCGCGTGAGCGGTCGGCAGCCGAGCTCGACACGATCATCCCCGACTCGCCGACGCAGCCGTACGACATGAAGGCGGTCGTCCGGCACATCGTCGACGACGGCGACTTCTTCGAGATCCACGAACGCTACGCCGAGAACATCGTCTGCGGCTTCGCCCGGCTGGGCGGTCACGCCGTGGGCATCGTCGGCAACCAGCCGCAGGCGCTCGCGGGCGTGCTCGACATCGACTCCTCCGTCAAGGCGGCGCGCTTCGTCCGCACCTGCGACGCGTTCGGCCTGCCGATCGTCACGTTCGTCGACGTGCCGGGGTTCCTGCCCGGCACGGCGCAGGAGTGGAACGGGATCATCCGCCACGGCGCCAAGCTGCTCTATGCCTACTGCGAAGCGAGCTCGCCGAAGCTCGCCGTGATCACGCGCAAGGCCTACGGCGGGGCCTACGACGTGATGAGCTCCAAGCACGTCGGGGCCGATTTCAACTTCGCGTGGCCCACGGCCGAGGTCGCCGTGATGGGACCGGAGGGTGCCGTCAACATCGTCTTCCGCAGCGAGCTGGCCGAGGCCGATGATCCGGTTGCGCGTCGCGCGGAGCTGATCGACTCCTACAAGGCGCAGTTCGCGAACCCGTTCACCGCGGCCGAACGCGGCTACGTCGACGACGTCATTCGCCCCTCGCGGACGCGCCCGGTGCTGATCGACGCGCTGGAGACGGCACTCACCAAGCGCGTCGAGCGCCCCAAGCGGCGGCACGGCAACATCCCGCTGTGAGACGGCTCCTCGTGCTGGCGGCGCTGCTGGCGCCGGCGGCCGCGGGCTCGGCGCAGGCCGCCGTTGCGCTCACGCCGTGCGCCGATTCGCCGACCGCGCGCTGCGGGACGATCGTCGTCCCGGCAGTTCGCAGCGATCCCTCCGCGGGCACCATGCGCATCTCGTTCCGGCGCTACCCGGCGACCGGAGGCCCTGCCCGGCACACGCTCCTCGCCATCGAGGGCGGGCCGGGCTACCCGTCGGTCGGCACGGCCGGCTACTACCTCGCGATGCTCGGGCCGACGCGTCGCACGACGGCGCTCGTGCTCGTCGATCAGCGGGGCACGGGGGAGTCGGAGCTGATCGACTGCGCGCCGCTGCAGGACTTCCCGTACACCCCGTTCGCGCCCGTGGCGCTCCGGCCCTACCGACTCGCTGTCGGGCGCTGCGGCGCCGGGCTCGGGAGCCGCAGCGACGCCTACGGCACGGGCGCCGCGGTCGACGACATGGTCGACGTGCTGGACGCGCTGGGCCTGAGGCGGGTGGACGTGTACGGCGACTCCTACGGCTCGTTCGCCGCGCAGACGCTTGCTCTGCGGCATCCCGGACGCGTGCGCTCACTCGTGCTCGACGGCACCTATCCCCTCGACTTCGATCCGTGGGCGCGCGACGCGCTGGCCGTGCTGCGGTTCGCGCTGCGCCAGACCTGCGACCGCTCGCCGACATGCCCGTGGCAGAGCATCGATCCGCTCGAGCGCGTGGCGACCCTCGCACGCAGCCTGCGCGCGCACCCGCTGAAGACGTCCTCCCGCGACGCCGGCGGCGCCTACGTGCGCGTGCGCCTCGACGACCGCGGGCTCGCCGGCGTGCTGGCAGAGGCCGATGGCGACCTCGCGATCTACCGCGACTTCCCGGCTGCGGAGGCGGCGTTCTACCGAGGCGACAGCGCGCCGCTCGCGCGGCTGGCGGCGGAGGCCTTCGCCAACGGCGCCAACGGGCCCGCGATCGCCTACTCCGCGGGCCTCGACGCGGCGGTCGAATGCCACGACTACCCGCAGTTGTTCGACGCCGCGGCCGCGCCGGGCGAGCGGCTCGCGCAGGTCGCCGCCGGCCTCGCGCGGCTGCCGGCCAACGCCTTCTCGCCGTTCGACAAGTCGACCTGGTTCGGCGCCGACCTGGAGAGCTACGACTGGTGCGTGAACTGGCCCAGGCCGGCCCATGCGCCCGACCCGGGGCGGCCGCCGGGCGCCGCCTACCCGTCGGTGCCCACGCTCATCCTCGACGGCGACCTCGACCAGCGCACCTCCCTGATCGGCGCGCGGCACGTGGCGGCGCAGTTCCCGCACAGCACGCTCGTGCCCGTGCCGAACACCGGCCACGTCACCGCCCTCGTCGACTGGATGGGCTGCATGGAGGGCATCGTCCGGCGCTTCGTTGCCACGCGGCGCGTGAGCGGGACCGCCTGCGCCGCACAGACCCCGCCGCTGCACCTCGTGGCAGCCTTCCCCCGCACCTCCGCGGACGCTCCCACGGCGGCGGACGCGGTGGCCGGCGACGAGTCCTCCCGGGCCGACCGGTCGCACGCGTGGTGCGCGGCCCAGGCCGTGTCCGACGCCATCGCGCGCTATCCGCTGACTCCCGGGACGGAGGGCGTCGGGCTCCGCGGCGGCCATTTCACGGTGCTGCAGGGTCTCTATCTGACGAGCAAGCCGGTGACGCTGCGGCTGCGCGGCGTCCGCTTCTGCCGGGACGTCGCCGTCTCGGGCAAGGTCGTCTGGCACCGGGCGAGCGGACGTGTGCGCGCGACGATCAGCTACGCCACCGTCCACGCGCGGCTGACGTGGTCGCTCGCGACGCCCGACCGGGCGCGGCTGAGTGGCGGCGCCACGGTCTCCGGGCAGGGCCTCCGCGCGCTGAGGCTGACGCTGCCGGCGCCGTGATCCGGTCACCGCGCTGAGCACGTGACTACGATGCCGCGGATGGCTGATCGCGACCGGGGGCGGCTGACGTGACTACGCACGAGCAGGTCGAGCACATCAACACGCGCGAGGATCTCGTGGCGTTCATCGAGCAGCTGAGGCTCGATTTCGACCAGCATCCCGAGGGCTGGGGCAACGGCGATCTCGCCGAGTTCCTCGACGGGCTCGCCGGCTGGACGGACGACATGGCGGGCTATCTCGAGAACCGCGGGCTCGACCCGGAGGAGATGCCGGTGTGGCGGCTCTTCGGGATGATGCTCATGGCAGCGGCCGCGTACGAATAGGACCGGGGATGCGCGAGCTGGAGATCACGCCCGAGCCCGACGATCCGGCCGTCGTCGCTGCGATCGCCCGCGCGCTCGAGCGGCTGGAGCGCGAGGAGGGGCTGACGGCGCCCGCGGCGCACGAGCGGTCCGCCTGGGCCGCCGAGGCGCGCAGCGAGCTCGTCGACGATGGCCTCGCCTGACGTCCTCCTGGGCGCCGGGCTGTACGAGTCCGTGCGGGTCTCGGGCGGGCTCGCCTTGCACGGGGAGCACCACCTCGAGCGCATCAGGTCGTCCGCGCACGCGCTCGGGCTCCCCGCCCCGGAGCGCTCCGCGTTCGCCTCGGCGATCGCCGGGGCCACGGGGGAGGGAGAGGTGGTGCGCGTGCGGCTCACCGCGGCGGGCGACGAGGCCTCGCTGGCGGCCGAGCGCCGCGCCGCGCTCGCAGCCGAGCCGGTCCGCCTGACGGTGCTCGGCGGCTGGTACGCACCCGGCTACCTGCTGCGAGAGCACAAGCTCACGAGTCACTTCCACGGCGTGCAGGGGCGGCGCCTCGCGCAGGCCTCCGGCTACGACGACGCGCTGCTCGTCGCGCACGACGGCCGAGTGGGGGAGGCGTCGAACGCCAATGTCGCGTTCCTCACGGGGACGGTGCTCGTCACGCCGTCCGTCGACGGGCTGCTGCCTGGCGTCTGCCGCGCGGCGCTGCTGGAGGCGGCCCGCGCGCTCGGCATGACGGTGGAATCGCGGCCCGTGGCGCTGGCCGAGCTCGTGGATGCGACCGGCGTGCTGCTCACCTCCTCGCCACGCGGTCTCAGCGAGGTGCACGAGCTGGACGACCACGCCCTCGCGCGCATGCCGGCGGATCTGCTCGCCGCCCTGCGTGAGGGCGTCGCGACGGCGGCGCGAACGCACGCGCTGGCGCTACCGTGACGCGATGACCCCGGTCCTGACTGCGGGCACGCGCGTGCTCGCGGACGCCGTCCCGGCGCGCGGCATCGAGCCGGCCGCGGCGCTGCGCTCGCTGGCCGGGCCCGGCAGCGTGTTGCTCGAGTCCGGCGAGGGTCGCTGGTCGTATCTCGCGCCGTGGCCCGCCGCCGTGCTCTCGCGGCGCGACCCCGTCGGCGCCCTGGCCGAGGCGCGCACGCTGCTCGACCGGCTGGTGGCCGACGTGCCGCCTGGCGCGCCGCCCTTCTGCGGCGGGCTGCTCGGCTCGCTCGGCTACGACCTCGCGCGTGCACTCGAGCCGATCCCGCAGCTCGCCCGCGACGACCTCGGCCTGCCGGCGATCCAGCTGGCCGCGGTCGACTCCCTGTACGCGTTCGACCGCGAGCGCGACGAGCTGTGGATCGTCGCGCGCGCCGAGCGCGAGCTGCGGCGGCTGCGCGAGGGCCTCGAGCAGGTGCGGCCGGTGTCGCGGCCCGCAGCGCCCGGAGACGAGCTGCGCGGCATGCCCTACGCGCACTACCGCGCCCGGGTCGAGCGCGTCCTCGACCACATCGCCCGCGGCGACGTGTACGAGGTCAACTACACCCAGCGGCTCGAGGGCAACTGCACGAGCGCGCTCGACCTCTACGCGCGCCTGCGAGAGACGGCGCCGGTGCCCTACAACCTCTACCTCGACGCGGGCGGTTGGCAGCTCGTCGGCGCCACGCCGGAGACGTTCCTGCGCGTGAGTGCGGACGGCCGCTGCGAGACGCGGCCGATCAAGGGCACGCGTCCGCGCGACGACGATCCCCTGCTCGATGCAGCGCTCGCAGCCGACCTTGCGACGCACCCGAAGGACCGCGCCGAGAACGTGATGATCGTCGACCTGGCGCGCAATGACCTCTCGCGTGTGTGCCTGCCCGGGACGGTGCGCGTGCCCTCGCTGTGCGCGGTCGAGTCGCACCCGACGGTGCATCAGCTCGTCTCGACGGTGACTGGTCAGCTCGCCCCGGGTCGCGACGCGCTCGACCTCGTGGAGGCCGCCTTCGCTCCCGGCTCGATGACCGGCGCCCCCAAGGTGCGGGCGATGCAGCTGATCGAGCAACTCGAGCCCGTCCGCCGCGGCCCCTACGCAGGTGCCTTCGGCTGGCTGGCCCCCGACGGCTCCTGCGACCTGGCAGTCGTGATCCGCACAGCCGTCGTCACCCGCGGCCGCGCCTACCTCCACGTGGGCGGAGCAATCGTTGCCGACTCGAACCCCGCCGACGAGTACGAAGAATCCCTCGTAAAGGCCCGCACGGTCGCAAGAGCCCTGGGAGCAACCCTCAACCCCTGATCGAGCTTTGAGCAGGCGGGGTCAGAGCAGAGCAGGCAGGGGTCAGACCCGCGCAGCCCGGGTCAGACCCGCGCAGCCCGGGTCAGACCCCGATCATGCGCTCTAGACTCCCGCGGCCATGGCTGCGTTGTTTCGCAAGGTGCTCGTTGCCAATCGCGGCGAGATCGCCGTTCGGGTTTTCCGGGCTCTGCGGGAGCTTGGGATCGGGTCTGTGGCCGTCTATTCCGAGGCCGATCGGGGCTCGCTGCATGTGCGGCGCGCCGACGAGGCGCGGCTGATCGGGCCGGGGGCGCCGGCGGAGAGCTACCTGAATGTCGAGCGGATCATCGCCGCCGCGCAGGCCAGTGGCGCCGAGGCCATCCATCCGGGCTACGGGTTCCTGGCCGAGAACGCCGCGTTTGCGCGCGCGTGTGCGGCGGCCGGCATCGTCTGGATCGGGCCTCCCCCGGAGGCGATCGAGGCGATGGGCTCCAAGATCGGCGCGCGGCAGCGGATGGAAGCGGCCGGCGTGCCGATCGTGCCGGGCACGACCGAGGAGATCCGGGACGCGGCGACCGTGATCGCGCTGGGCGACCGCTACGGCTGGCCGATCGCGATCAAGGCCTCGGCGGGCGGCGGCGGCCGGGGCATGGAGGTGGTCGCCTCGGCGGAGGGGGCGGAGCGCGCGCTGGAGACCGCGCGGCGGCAGGGCGAGGCCTATTTCGCCGACGCGGCGGTGTACGTCGAGAAGTACGTCGAGGACCCCCGCCACGTCGAGATCCAGGTGCTCGCCGACGGCCACGGCGGCACGATCCATCTCGGCGAGCGCGACTGCACGCTGCAGCGCAGGCACCAGAAGGTGCTCGAGGAGGCGCCATCGCCGGCGGTCTCGCCCGAGTTGCGCGCGCGCATGGGAGCGATGGCGGTCGCCGCCGCCCGCGCCGTCGGCTACGTGGGCGCCGGCACCGTCGAGTGCCTGCTCGACCGTCACGGCGACTTCTTCTTCCTCGAGATGAACACGCGCATCCAGGTCGAGCACCCGGTCACCGAGCTGGTCACGGGCCTCGACCTCGTGCGTGCCCAGATCGAGATCGCCGCCGGCGGCGAGCTGCCGATCTCCCAGGACGACGTCGAGCTGCGGGGGCATGCCTTCGAATGCCGCATCAATGCGGAGGACGCCGGAGCGGGCTTTCGCCCGGCGCCGGGCCGGATCGTCCGTTACCACGAGCCCGCGGGGCCAGGTGTGCGCGTCGATTCGGGCGTCGAGGAGGGCGACGAGGTCGTCGGCCTCTACGACCCGCTGATCGCCAAGCTGTGCGTGTGGGACAGCGACCGCGAGCGCGCGCGGCTGCGCATGCTGCGGGCGCTCGACGAGCTCGTGGTCGAGGGCGTGCCCACGCTCGCGCCGCTGCACCGGCTGATCCTCCGGCACCCGTCGTTCATCGCCGGCGAGACGTGCGCCGGGCTGATCGAGGGAGAGCTGGCCGATGCCCTCGCGCCGGCCGGTCCACCCGAGCCCGCGCTGCCGGCCGCCGAGCAGCGGCATTACGCAGTCGAGGTGGACGGCGCGCGCTACGACGTCTCGGTCGCGCTGCCGGCCGACGAGCTGCTCGCGGCCGAACGCCGCCGGCGAGCCGAGCGACGCGCGCGGGGCGGCGCCGGCGCGGCCGGCGGCGAGCGCGTGACGAGCCCGATGCAGGGCACCGTGCTGCGCGTCGAGGTGGCCGAGGGCGAGAGCGTCGAGGCCGGTCAGGTGCTCGTGATCGTCGAGGCCATGAAGATGGAGAACGAGATCCGCGCGCACGCCGCCGGCGTCGTGGGCGAGCTCGCGATCGCCGCAGGCGATTCGGTACGCAACGGGCAGCAACTGCTGCGGGTCGTCGCACCGTGAACACCCCGGTGCTCCGCACCGAGCGCCTGATCCTCCGCGAGTGGCGTCCCGAGGACCGCGAGCCGTTCGCCGCGCTCAACGCCGACCCGCGCGTGATGGAGTGCATGCCGGCGCTGCTCCCGCGTGCCCAGAGCGACGCGCTCGCCCGTCGCTCCGAGCAGCATTTCGCGAAGCACGGCTTCGGTCCCTGGGCGGTCGAGGTGCCGGACGTCGCGCCGTTCGTCGGCTTCGTCGGGCTCTCCGTGCCGGCCTTCGATGCCCATTTCACCCCCTGCGTCGAGATCGGCTGGCGCCTGGCCGCCGAGCACTGGGGTCACGGCTACGCCACGGAGGCCGCGCTCGCGAGCGCGCGCTTCGCGTTCGACGAGCTGGAAATGACGGAGCTCGTCTCCTTCACGACCCCGCAGAACGTCCGCTCCCGAGCGGTCATGCGGCGGATCGGCATGACCCACGACGAGGCGGACGACTTCGACCACCCGCGCCTCCCGCCCGGGCACCGCCTGCGACGTCATGTGTTGTACCGGTTAACCCGGCCTTAGAAGGAGGTTCGTCTGTATCGAAAAAGCGAGGTTCGGGGTACCCTGAAACGGTGAAGCTGCCGGCGCGTGCCCTGTTCGTCGCGCTCGGTGCGTTGCTGGCCTTCGCCGCTGCGCCCGCGTACGCGGCCTCGGCGCGCGCCGAGGTCGTCGTGGAGCTGCGCGCTCCGCCCGTCTCGGAAGGCGCGCCGCTGAACCAGTTGCGTGACGCGCGCGGGCATGTGGACCTCGGACGCATGGGGCCCCGCCTCGCGCTCGCGGCGCTTGCGCGCGATCAGCGAGCCGCCGAGCTGCGCTTGCGGAAGGTCGCTCCGGGGCTGCGTGTGAGCAGCCGGCTGCGCACCGTCATGGACGCTCTCGTGGTGACACTCCCGCGCGGCGAGCTGAGCCGGCTCTCGGGCGTGCCCGGCGTGCTGCGCGTGTGGCCGGCCGTGACGTATCACGCCCAGGCCGACGCGGAGGTTCAGGCCGACGGGGACGTCCAGACCGACCGCGTACCCACGGTCGTGGGGGCCCCGGCGCTCTGGAGCGGGCTGGACGGCGGCATCGCCGCTGCCGGCGACGGCGTGCGCATCGGCATCATCGACGACGGCATCGACATCACGCGGCCGTCGTTCTCGGGCGCCACCTACCAGTACCCGCCGGGCTTCCCGAAAGGCATCCGCTCCGGGACGAACGGCAAGATCATCGTCGCGCGCGCGTTCGCACCTCCGGGCGGGAGCGCACGCATGCGCACGCCGTTCGACCCCGACGGCTCCGAGCACGGCACGCACGTCGCCGGCATCGCCGCCGGCCTCTCGGGCATCACCGGCACCTCGCTCGGCGTGACGATCGCCAACCTCTCCGGCGTCGCACCCCACGCGTACCTCGGTTCCTACCGCGTGCTCACCACGCCGACTCCGTCCTTCGGCCTCGACGGCAACGGCCCCGAGATCGCGCGTGCCATCGATCGCGCGGTGGCCGATGGCATGGACGTCCTCAATCTCTCGCTCGGCGAGCCCGAGGTGGAATCCGCCAACGACGTCGTCGCCCGTGCCATCCACGGCGCTGCGCGCGCGGGCGTCGTGACCGTCGTCGCTGCCGGCAACAGCGGGGACGACCTCGGCGGCGGCTCGGTCTCCTCGCCCGGATCGGCCCCTGATGCCATCACGGTCGCCGCCACGAGCGTCGGCCGCTTCGTCGGGGTGACGCTCGCAGTGCTCGGCCCGGGCGCCGTGCCCGCCGACCTCGCAGCCTTCGGCGCCGCCACCGACGCTCCCGAGGAGATTCCGAGCGCCTGGAAGGGCGGCGTGCCCCTGGTCGTCGCCACCGATTGCGGCGGCGGTCGCGCGGGCGCGCTCGTCCTCGTTCAACTCGGCCCGCACTGCACGACGGGGCGAGCCGACGACGCGCTCGCAACGGGCGCCCTCGGCATCGTCTACGTGAAGCACGCCGCGGGCGACCCGGTCGCGACGCCGGACACCCGGCAGCGCTCGCTGACGGTGTCCGACCTGATCGGCGCCCGCCTCGCCCAGCAGGCCGCAGTCGCCGGTGGAGAGCTCACGCTCTCGCTGGACGACCAGCCGCACGAGCAGATCTCGGCCAACTCCGGGCTGATCGCCTCGTTCTCCTCGCGTGGGCCGGCGCCGTACTCCCTGGCGCTGAAGCCCGACGTCTCGGCGCCCGGCGTCGACATCGTCTCGCCGATCCCAGGCGGCTACGGCACCTGGTCGGGCACGAGCATGGCGACGCCCGCCGTGGCCGGCGCGGCGGCCCTCCTGCACCAGCGCCACCCCTCGTGGACGCCGGCGGAGATCAAGTCCTCGCTCGTGCTGACCGCGCGCCCGGTCTTCAATGACACCGCGCACAAGCACCCGACGAGCGTGCTCGCAGCGGGCGGCGGCATGATCGACGTGCAGGCCGCAGACGCGCCCGGGCTGTTCGCGGCGCCGTCGGGCATCAGCTTCGGCCTCCTGCGACCGGGCACGTCGGTCGAGGGGACGATCGAGCTGAGCGACGCGGGCAACGGCGGAGGCACGTGGACGGTCGCCGCTCCGGGTCTCGAGGGCCCCACCACGGTCGAGCTGCCCGAGGGCGGCAAGCAGACCCTCACGCTCACGCTCGCACCGCCTCCAGGCGCCTCGGTCGGCAACCGCTCGGGCAACATCGTCCTCACCTCCGGGACGCACACCGTGCACATCCGCTGGTGGGGCTACGTCGAGCGACCCCACCTCGCGAAGGTGCACGCGCGACACCTCCCGGCCGCACGCTGGATCAAGGGCGACACGCGCGAGGGCACCAAGCTCGTGAAGCTCTACCGCTGGCCGGCCGGTCCGGCCGGCAGTGGCCTGCCACGCGCCTATCCCGGCCGCGAGCAGTTGTGGTCGTTCATCGTTCCGCGCGGCGCCCGCAACGCCGGCATCGAGGCCACGGGCTCCGTCGTGCCGCAGATCCTCCTCGCGCGCGACGAGAACCGCCTGGGCGGAGAGCCCGCGCTGCCCGAGAACGGCAATCCCTACCTCGAGACCTACGGCCGCTTCGAGCGCGTGAGCGGACTGCTCGTGCCGGCACCGGGCCGGTACTTCGTCGTCGTCGAGACGCGTCCCGGTCACAAGCCGGGCCCCTACCGGCTGCGCCTCTGGATCAACGACCACACGCCGCCCGCGGTCACGCAGGTCCCGCACGCGATCGGCCGTTCCGCCGACGTGCTGACCTTCCGCGTGTCGGACAAGGGCAGCGGCGTGAGCGCGCCCGACGTCGTGGTGCTCGTGGACGGAACGCAGGAGGAGGTCTCGGTCTTCCCCGGCGGCCTCGTGCGCGTGCACATCGGGCGGCTCTCGACCGGGCGCCATCGCCTCTCGATCTCGGCCTCGGACACGCAGGAGACGAAGAACTCGGAGAACGCATCTGCGCTCGCGCTCCCGAACACGCGCGTCGTGCACACGGCGTTCACCGTGGACGCGACCGGCTAGCCTCCGGCGAGATGGATCTCTATGAGTACCAGGGGAAGCAGCTGTTCGCGCGCTTCGGCATCCCCGTCTCGGAGGGCCGTGTGGCGCTCACGCCGGGCGAGGCGAAGGCCGCAGCGGCCGAGCTCGGCGGGCCCGTCGTCGTCAAGGCGCAGGTGCTCACCGGTGGTCGCGGCAAGGCCGGCGGCATCAAGCTGGCGGCGACGCCGGATGAGGCCGCAGAGCGCGCAGCCGAGATCCTCGGGCTCGACATCCGCGGCCACGTGGTGCGCACGCTCTGGATCGAGCGAGCTTCCGACATCGAGCGCGAGTACTACTTCTCGATCACGTTCGACCGCGGGGCCAAGCGGCCCCTCTTCATGCTGACGACGAGTGGCGGAGTCGACATCGAGGAGGTCGCCGAGAGCGATCCCGATGCGATCGCACGCCTGCACATCGATCCGCTGGCCGGCTGGCATCCGTGGATCGCACGAGAGCTGTGCTTCCGCGCGGCCATTCCCGCAGCCGAGCGCAAGCAGGTCATGGCGATCATCGAGGCGGCCTACCGCACGTTCCGCGAGAGCGACGCGATGCTCGTCGAGATCAACCCGCTGATCGTCACGCCCGACGGCGAGATCCGCGCGCTCGACTCCAAGTTCACGGTCGACGACAACGCGCTCATGCGGCATCCCGACATCGCCGGGATGCGCGACCTCGCGGCGGCCGACCCGCAGGAGCAGATGGCGCGGGAGAAGGGCCTGACCTACGTCAAGCTCGACGGCGAGGTCGGCATCCTCGGCAACGGCGCCGGGCTGGTGATGTCGACGCTCGACGTCGTCGCGCAGGCCGGCGGGCACGCGGCCAACTTCCTCGACGTCGGCGGCGGTGCGCAGGCGCAGGAGATCGTCGACGCACTCGAGGTCATCACCTCCGACCCGAAGGTGCGCGCGATCCTCTTCAACATCTTCGGCGGCATCACGCGCTGCGACGAGGTCGCACAGGGCATCCTCGACGCGCTCTCCGGGCGCGACATCGGCGTGCCGATGGTCGTGCGCCTCGACGGCACCTCCGACGAGGAAGGCCGAAAGCTGCTTGCGGACGCGAACCCGCCCGGTGTGCACGTCGAGCGCACGATGCTGGACGCCGCGCGGCGCGCGGTCGAGCTGGCGGGAGCACCTGCCTGATGGCGATCCTCGTGACCTCCGAGACGCGCCTGGTGGTACAGGGCATCACCGGCCGCGAGGGCTCCTTCCACGCCACGCGCAACCGCGACTACGGCACGGCCGTCGTCGCCGGCGTGACTCCCGGCAAGGGCGGCCAGGACGTCAACGGCATCCCGGTCTTCGACACCGTCTCCCAGGCCGTCGAGAAGCAGGGCGCGAACACCGCGATGGTCTTCGTTCCGCCGCCGTTCGCCGCCGATGCGATCTACGAGGCGGTGGACGCCGGCTGCGAGACGGTGATCTGCATCACCGAGGGCATTCCGGCGCACGACATGATGGACGTGTACGCGTACATCCGCTCGCGCGGCGTGACGCTGCTCGGGCCCAACTGCCCGGGCGCGCTCTCGCCCGAGATCGCATCCGTCGGCATCATCCCGACGAAGGTCTTCAAGAAGGGCCCCGTCGGGCTCGTCTCCCGCTCGGGCACGCTGACCTACCAGATCGGCAACGAGCTCGCCCAGGCCGGCGTCGGCAACTCGACGATCGTCGGCATCGGCGGCGACCCGATCGTCGGCTCGTCGTTCATCGACATCCTGCAGCGCTTCGAGGACGACCCGCAGACCGAGCTCGTCGTCATGGTGGGAGAGATCGGCGGGGCGGAGGAGGAGCGTGCGGCCGACTTCATCGCCGACCACATGAGCAAACCCGTGGTGGCGTACATCGCGGGCTTCTCGGCGCCTCCGGGCAAGACGATGGGCCACGCCGGGGCGATCATCTCGGGGTCCTCGGGCACGGCACAGGGCAAGAAGGAGGCGCTCGAGGCGCGCGGCATCCCCGTCGGCATCAACCCGACCGAGGCCGCCCGCATCGCCGCCGAGCGCGTCCGCGCGACGTGACCGCGCGCGCCCGGCGCGCGCTCAGTCTCGGGCTCTGCGTCGCTTCGGCGATCGTCGCCGCCCCGGCGGAGGCGCACTCGACTCGGCCCAGCATCGAGGTGATCGTGCGCCTCGCGCCGCCTCCGCTCGCGCTCGTGGCTCCGGCACGGAGGCACCTGATGGGCGTTGGCAGCGTCCAGCGGCTGGACGCGGCGTCGTTCGGCTCCCGGCTGTACCTCGCTCGACTGCGCAGCGTGCAGGATGCCTTCGCCTCACGTCTGCACGCCGATGTGCCGGGCGCGTCCGTCGAGCGCCGCTACGGCGTCGTGCTGGATGCGGTCGCGCTGCGGCTGCCCGTGCGCGCGCTCTCCCGTGTCGAAGGGCTCGCGGGGGTGGCGGCCGTCTATCCGGTCGCGACCTACCACGCCGACACCGACACGGTGCCCACGCTCGTGGGCGCGATTCCGCTCTGGGGTGCCGGGCGCTCGACCGCCGGTCAGGGCATCAAGGTCGGCATCATCGACGACGGCATCGACGCCGGCGCGCCGTTCCTCCAGCCGGAAGGGCTGCGACCCCCACCGGGCTTCCCGCGCGGGCAGGAGCGCTTCACGAGCGGCCGCGTGATCGTCGCTCGCAGCTTTGCCGGAAAGGGCGCCCCCCACGCCGATGACCTCGCCTTCGATCCCAACGTCTCGGAGCACGGGACGCACGTCGCGGGCATCGTGGCGGGCAAGTACGGAACCGTCGCGCGGCCCGGGCTCGGGCTGCCGGTCGTGAGGGGCCTCTCCGGCGTGGCGCCCGGCGCCTGGCTCGGCAATTACCGCGGGCTGGCCCGCGGCGATCACGAGACGGGTGCGATCGGCTCGACCGTGGAGCTGGCCGCGGCCGTCGACAAGGCGGTGGCGGACGGCATGGACGTGCTCAACCTCTCGCTCGGCGGCCCCGAGATCGATCCTGCGGCCGATGCCCTCTCGCTGGCGCTGGCCAATGCCGCCCGCGCCGGCATCCCCTCGGTCGTCGCCGCCGGCAACAGCTTCGACTCGCGCGGCTACGGATCGATCTCGTCGCCCGGCACGAGCGCCACGGCGATCACCGTCGCGGCCACCTCCACGAATCGGGTCTTCGGGGTCAGCGGCACTGTCAGCGGGGGCGAGGGCTCGCCTGCGCTCATGCCCTTCTCGGCGGTGCCGTCGGTCGGGCCGCGCGTGACGACGGCACTCACGCACCCGACGCCGCTCGTCGGCACGGCGGCCTACGGGCTCGACCGGCACGCCTGCCGTGAGGCGCCGCGGCGCCGCCCGCTGCGCGCCGTCGTGATCGTCCTGCGCGGCGGCTGCAGCTTCGGCTCCAAGGCGATCAACGCCCACGAGGCCGGTGCCCTGGGCGTGATCGTCGAGAGCGACCGGCCCGGCCCGCCGTTCGTCGTCGAGGAGGAGGCCGATCTGCCGCTGCTCGTCGTGACCGACGCCGTCGGGCGGGAGTTGCGCGCGTACATCGCGCGCGCCGGCAGCGCCGCGCACGTGCGCTTCACCCGGACGATCGAGGAAGTGCCGACGCCGCCGCGGGTGCTCACAGACTTCTCCTCGGCCGGACCGACGCCCTTCGACCTCCTGCTCAAGCCCGATGTCGCGGCGCCGGGCGAGGCGATCCTCTCCTCGATCCCGCTCGCGTCGTCGGACTATCCGGGCGCGTTCGCCTCCTGGGCCGGCACGTCGATGGCTGCGCCGGCGGTCACAGGCGTCGTCGCTCTCGTCCGCGAGCGTCATCCGGACTGGACGCCGGCGCAGATCCGCGCAGCGCTGATCGACTCCGCCGTGCCGTCCTACGCCGACTCGAACGCGACGGTCGAGGCCTCGCCGCTGCGCACGGGCGGCGGCTTCGTCGACGCGGGCGGTGCGGTCGCACCTGGCGTGCTCGCCGATCCGCCGGTGCTCACGTTCGGTCTCGTGCAGGCCGGATCGTCGGCGACGGTGCCCGTGAGCATCAGCGATGCCGGCGCCGGCGCCGGCGTCTGGCAGGTCACGATCGACCGACACAGCGGCTCGCCGCTCGGCGCAGACGCAACGGCTCCGAGCGAGGTGACGGTGCCCGAGGCGGGCGGGGTGCTGCTGCCCGTGACGCTGACGGTCGGCCCGAAGACGGAAGATGGCGACGCCGCGGGCTACGTGCTGCTCACGCAGGGCGCGCGCACGCGGCGCATCCCGTACTGGGGACACGTCGAGCGCCCGCAGCTGGCCGGAGCCACTGCGCGACTTCTCTCACACCCGGGAATCGTGCGCGGATCGACGCGGGGGCAGCCCAATCGCGTGGACGCCTACCGCTACCCCGCCTACACCCGGGCGCTCGGGCTGCCGGTGCACTGGCTCGGCGGCGAGGCGCTCTACCGCTTCCACCTCGCGAAGCGCGCGATCAACGTGGGCGTCACGGTCGAGCCGATCTCCGGTGGCGGCCTGCGGCCGTTCGTCATGCGGGACCTCGACGAGAATCGCGTCGTGGGCGAGTCCGGCATGCCGATCGACGTCGGGCCGTCGCTGACCGAGGATCCCGTGCCGAGCGCCGGTCTCTACTGGGCTCCCGCGGGCGAATACGCGGTCTCGGTCGATTCTGCGAGGCGTCGCGGCGGCGCATTCCGGCTGCGCTTCTGGATGAACGACACCACGCCGCCCGCGCTCGGGCGACTGCACGTCTCGGACGACGCGCGGACCCTGCGCATCCCGGTGACGGATGCCGGCTCGGGCGTCGATCCGCGCTACCTCGAGTGTGCGCTCGTGCGGCAGGGCTCCTCGCTCGACAACCCCTGCCGCCCCGACTGGCACGCCGAGGCTGGGGTCGCATCCATCGCCGTCGGGCGGCTCGCGGCCGGGAGTTACGCGCTTGCGGTGCGAGTGGGGGACTACGCCGAGTCGCGCGACGCACTCGCGATCTCGATCAGCCCGCAGCACGTGCGGACACGGGTGATCGGCCTCACCGTCAACGCGCGCGGAGCCATCCACGTCGCCCCGGCGCCGCGCGAGGCCGCGTTCGACGCGCGCCGCCAGGTCGACGGCGCGTAGGACGACGAACCCGATCTAGTCTGCAACTCATGGCCGATGCGATTCCGTTCACGCGTGGCGTCCCGAGCGCCGACATGCTGCCCGTCGACGACTTCCGGCGGGCTCTCGCCGACGCCATGGAGCGGGAGCCGGCAGTCGCGCTCTCCTACGCCACGGGCGGCCACCCCGGGCTGCGCCGCTGGATCGGCGACCGTCACGGCGTGCCGGCCGAGCGTGTGATCTGCGCCAACGGCTCGCTCGAGGCGTTCGCGTTCGTGGCCAGCGTCCTCCTGGCGCGCGCGTCGACCAGGCGGGTGCTCGTCGAGGCCCCGACCTACGACCGCAGCATCCTCATCCTGAAGCGCTCCGGCGCCGAGGTCGTGGGAGTCCCGGTCGACGGCGACGGCATCGACACCGATGCGCTCGCGGCGGAGCTGGAGCGCGAGACACCGGCGTTCGTGTACGTGATCCCGAACTTCCAGAACCCGAGTGGCGCCACGATGTCGCTCGAGCGGCGCCGGCGCGTGCTGGAGCTGGCCGCCCGCCACGACGTGGTCGTCGTCGAGGACGACCCGTACGGGCTCCTGCGCTGGGCGGGCGAGTCGCACCCGACGCTCTTCGAGCTCGACGAGGGCAGCCGCGTCATGACGATGTCGTCGTTCACCAAGACGGTCGCCCCGGGCCTGCGTGTCGGCTACATCGTCGCGCCCGAGGCACTGGCGGCGGCTGTCGGCAAGTACGCCGAGAACACCTACATCTCGCCCTGCATGGTCTCGGAGGCGGGCCTCGCGGCGTACTGCCAGGCCGGCTACTTCGAGCCGGGCGTCGAGCGCGCCAGGCTCGAGCTGAAGGCGCGCTGCGACGCCATGGTCGAGTCGGTTCGCGCCCACTTCCCGTCGCATGCGCACATGGTCGTGCCGGAGGGTGGCTACTTCCTCTGGATCGACCTCGGCGCCGGGGCCGACACGACGGCGCTCGCCGCGCGCGCAGCGGAGGCCGGCGTCCCCTTCGTCAAGGGCGCCGACTTCTATGCCGACGGCGGGGGCACCACGTGCCTGCGCCTGGCCTTCTCCGCGGTCCCGGCCCCGCGCATCCGCGAGGGCATCGAGCGCCTCGGCGCGGTCATCGCCCAGTAGCGTGCCGCTCGACGACCTCCTCGCCGGCAATCGCGCGTGGGCGGCCGACGTCGTGCAGCGCGACCCCGGGTTCTTCCGGCGTCTCGAGTCGCTGCAGTCTCCGCGCTATCTCTGGATCGGCTGCTCCGACAGCCGCGTGCCCGCGAACGAGATCACCGGCACCGATCCGGGCGACGTCTTCGTCCATCGTAACGTCGCCAACGTCGTCGTCCACACCGACCTCAACTGCCTGTCGGTCCTGCAGTACGCGATCGAGGTGCTGGGCGTGGAGGAGGTCGTCGTCTGCGGCCACCTCGGGTGCGGTGGCGTCGTGTCCGCGCTGGACGGCAAGCGGCTCGGACTGATCGACAACTGGCTGCGCCACGTCCAGGACGTCGCGCACGAGCATGCACGGCTGCTCGATTCCGCGCGCGAGGAGGATCGCCCCGACCTGCTCTGCCGCCTGAACGTGGTGGAGCAGGTGACCAACGTCTGCCGGACGACGGTCGTGCAGGAAGCGTGGAGCGGCGGGAGCCGCGTGAACGTGCACGGCCTCGTCTACGGGCTCGGCGACGGCGTGCTGCGCGACCTCGCCGTCAGCACCGCGAGCGCTGCCGAGGTGGACGTCCGGCGGGAGGCGGCGGTGGCTCGTCTTGCCGCCGGCTTGACCTCAACCTCTACCTGAGGCTGAGATTCTCGCTAGATCGAGGCGCTCGGCGGTGGCGGAGGCGGCGGCGTCACCGGCGACTCGACCGGAGGCGACGTGCTCGACTGGGCCGTTCCGCCGGCCTTGACGGTCGGCGTGCGGCGGCGGGCGAGCATCAGCGTGAGCGCCACTCCGAGCAGCGCGCCGAACAGCAGCATCACGACCATCAGCGTGATCAGCGGCACGCCGGCCGAGAAGAGGACGAAGTCGACGCTGACGTTCTTGGAGTTCTTGATCACGAAGCCGATCACGTACAGCGCCGCGACGGCGAGCACGCCGATGACGCCGTAGAGGCCTTGATCCGGCAGGTCGCGGATGCGCTGCAACACAGGCGGCATCTTACGCCCGAGGGCCCTGCTCCCCGCCGATCCGCACCGGCCGATCTAGTACACGCCGGCGACCGCGCCCTGGGAGTCCTCGAGCGCGTAGGGCAGCGGCACGAGCGGCGCCTGTGGGGGCGGAACGAGCCCGTCGAGGCTCGCGGGCCGGAACGTCGGGCACGGCTTGTCCAGCTGCAGAGCACACAGGAGCTCGCGCCGGAAGTAGCAGTCTTCGCAGGTGATATTCCGTCGCTTCGTCAACCCGGGAGACCCTAGCCGCCCCGTCGCTTCCGTTCCACCGGATCGCGACAAGAATCCCCGCAACGAGCGGGAAGCGTGTGAAGACTTTCTAGGCTTCAGGGGCTGCGGCGGGACTCGCGCCGAGCGCCTTCAGCGCCTCGCGAAAGCTTGTCACGGCAATCACCTTGACGCGTCCATGAGCGGCCTTGCGCGCGTCGGCGGCGTTGGCATCGGGCACCAGCACGATGTCGGAATGGCGGCGAACCGCGCCCAGCACCTTCTGGCGCACGCCGCCGATCGGCCCGACGTTGCCGGCGAGGTCCATGGTGCCGGTCACGGCGATCTTGCGGCCGTTCGCGAGGTGGTGGCCGCTGAGCGCGTCGTAGACCTCGAGCGTGAACGCGAGGCCCGCCGAAGGGCCGCGGCCGAGACCGCGCGGGGTGATCGTGACGCGCACCGGAAGCTCGGCCTTGGGCGGCGCGTCGTGCACGCCGAGCACGCCCACGATGGCGCGCTTGCCGTCCTGTGGATCGCTCGTCAGCGTGGTGTGCAACTCGAGCGTCTTCTTGCCGTCTCGCACCGTGAGGTGGACGGGCGATCCCGGCTTGCGGCCCTCCAACTGCGATCGCAGCGCGGTCAGCTGCAGCGCCGGGACATCGTCGATGGCGGTGATGATCATTCCGGGACGCAGTCCCGCGCGCCAGGCAGGCGCCGACTGCTCCACTCCGTCGAACGTGACGCCGGTCGGCTGCACGGTGACCTTGCGCCCGAGGGCCCGCAACGCGACCACGCCGGCCACGGTGCGCGAGTCCTGGAAGGTGAGGTGGTCGACGCGGTCGAGATCGCTCTGGCTACCGCCCGGCGGCACGATCGCCGACGCCGGCACGATGTCGGCGCCGTCCTCGAAGCGGGCGATCCACGACTCGGGCAGGCTCGCCCGGTGCACGAGCACGTCCAGGTAGTAGATGCCGGAGCCGTCCTTGGAGATCGTCGGCTTCTTGCCGCCGACGCTGACGACCGCATCGGCGGGGTGCGGGTCGTCGGGGAGGAGCACGTAGTCGTCGGACGGCGTGGCCAGCAGCCAGCCTCCGGCCACGATCACGATCAGGACGCCGAGGACGGAGAGCCCGGCGATCCGCGAGTACGAGCGCTTCGGGACCACGCACGAACCGTACTGGCGTCTCGCGTGGATTCTGTTAGCGCTTCGTGGAGCTGACATGATCCCGCCGCGATGGCGGTCACGCGAGGCATGCGCTACCTGCGGGAGCACGGCGTGCCGTTCGTCGAGCACCGCTACGAGCACCGAGTAAAGGGGGCCGCCTACGCGGCGGAGGCGCTCGGCCTGGACCCGGCGATGGTCGCGAAGACGCTCGTCGCCGAGCTGAGCGGCAGCTTCGCCCTCGCCCTCGTCCCGGGTGACCGTGAGCTCTCGCTGCGCGGTCTGGCCCGAGCGGCCGGCGCACCCTCCGCCTCACTCGCCGCCGAGCGCGACGCCCAGAGGCTCACCGGGTACCAGATCGGCGGCATCTCGCCGTTCGGATCACGCAATGAGCTGCCCGTCTACGCCGTCGCCGACTGGCTGGAGCGCGATCGAATCGCGCTCAACGGCGGCGCGCGCGGCGTCATCCTCGAGCTCGCGAGCGCAGATCTGCAGCGCGTGCTGCGGGTGACGCCGATCCCGTAGGCTCTCCCCGTGTACGAGCCCGTCGACGCACTGTCCTCGCCTCGCTACAGCGGGCCGCGCACGTTCGGCCGTCTGCCGCACGTCGAGACGACCGACGGCGTCGACGTGGCGCTCTTCGGCATGCCGTGGGACTCCGGCACGTCCTACCGCCCGGGACCCCGCTTCGGGCCCGAGGCCGTGCGCTCGGCCTCCGCGCTGCTGCGCCCGTACAACCCGGCGCAGGACGTGATGGTCTGGGGCGCGCTCTCCTGTGTGGACTATGGCGACGCGCCGACGGTTCCGGGCTACATCGAGGACACGCTCGCGCGCATCCAGGCCTACGCCGAGTCCATACACCGCGGTGGAGCGATTCCGCTGGGAATCGGAGGCGACCACTCGGTGACGCTTGCCGAGCTGCGAGCGGCCGCCGCGGTGCACGGCCCGCTCGGCCTCGTCCACCTGGACGCGCACCATGACGTCTGGGACTCCTACTTCGGGCGGCCCTACAACCACGGCACCGTCTTCAAGCGGGCCTGCGAGGAGGGCCTGCTCGACCCGCCGCGCTGCGTGCAGGCGGGCATGCGCGGCTCGCTCTACGGGCCCGGCGACTACCAGGTGTCGCGCGATCTCGGCATGACGATCCTGCCCTGGCTCGAGTTGCGCGAGCTCGGCCCTGCCGCGTATGCCGACCTCGTGCGCCGGCGCGTCGGCTCGGGTCCCGCCTTCTTCACGTTCGACGTCGACTTCGTCGACCCGGCCTTCTGCCCGGGCACCGGGACGCCGGAGGTGGGAGGCCCCACCTCGGCCGAGGCGATCGACTATGTGCGAGCCCTGCGCGGGCTGGACTTCCGGGCCTTCGACGTGGTGGAGGTCGCCCCGCAGTACGACGGGCCCGGTCAGGTGACGGCGCTGCTCGCCTCCAACGTGGCCTACGAGATGCTCTCGCTGGTCGCGCTCGCGCGCGCCTGAACGGGAAACAGCCTCCCCGACAGCCACCACATGCCGAGCGCGAGCAGGTCGCCGACCAGCAGGTCGGCCACGTAGTGCTCCCCGAGGTAGACGACCGCGAACTGCTGCAGGAGTGCGTAGGCCACGCCGAGCGGCCACAGCCGCGGACGCCAGCGCCAGATGATCAGGGCGACGAGCGTCGACCAGGCGCCGTGCAGCGACGGCACGGCGGCCACGGGGTTGTCGTCGAAGAGGCGCGTGAGCAGGGCGGGATCCTTGACCGCGGCCGGGCACTGGTTGCCGTGCTCGCGGATGCGCTCGAGTGGGCCGATCAGGCCGTGACAGGCGGCCAGCCACGGCGGGGCGGCGGGGAAGACGACGAACCCGATGGCCGCCGCGAAGGCACAGCCGAGTGCGGCGGCGGCAGCGCGCAGGTACTCCCGGTGCGAGTCCATCCAGAGCAGGAAGAGGGCACCCAGCAACGCAGCGACGTGCCAGGAGTGCACGTGGCCGAGTGCATGCTCGAAGGCGCCCGGCGTGCCGTCGTAGAGCCAGCCCTGTAGGCGCACGCTGGGCACGCGGCCGAGCCCGATCACCTTGTCGACGTCGATCTGCGGCCGGTAGAAGGGATCCGGATTGATGCGGTGGGCGGTCGTCCGCGCCCACTCGTAGACGAGCACGGCGAGCGCGAACGGCGCGAACCAGCAGATGTAGGAGAGGCCGCGCCGGTAGACGAGCGCAGGTGCCAGCAGCACGACGAACCAGCGGTTGGACGAGGGCAGGACGCCGTGGAGCCCGAGCACCCAGGCGGCCGCGAGGAAGGCGACTGCCGCGAGCACCGCCCGCCGGTTGACCATGTCCTAGGCTTGCAGCTGGGCGATGACCGCGTCGGCGAACTGCGACGTGCCCACGGCGGTCGGGTCGTCCGGCCGCGGCTTGAGGTCGTAGGTGACGTTCTTGCCCTCGGCGATCACGGCGGCGATGGCGGCCTCCATGCGATCGGCGGCGTCTCGCTCGTCCAGATGGCGCAGCATCAGCACGCCCGAGAGCATCATCGCCGTCGGGTTGGCCTTGTTCAGGCCCGCGTACTTCGGTGCCGAGCCGTGGGTGGGCTCGAACAGGGCGGCCGCGCGGCCGTAGTTGGCGCCGGGCGCGACGCCGAGGCCGCCGACCAGGCCCGCGGCGAGGTCGGAGACGATGTCGCCGTAGAGGTTCGGGCAGACCATCACGTCGTACAGCTCGGGCTTCTGTACGAGCTGCATGCACATGTTGTCGACGATGCGATCCTCGAACTCGATGTCGGTGTAGCCCTCCGCGACCTCGCGCGCGACGCGCAGCCAGAGGCCGTCGGTGTGCTTCATGATGTTCGCCTTGTGGACGACCGTGACCTTGCGGCGTCCCTCGCGGCGGGCGTAGTCGAGCGCGAACTGCACGACGCGGCGCGTGCCCTCGATCGAGATCGGCTTGATCGAGATGCCCGCGTCCTCGCGGATCACGGCGCCCGAGAGCTTCTGGATCGTGTCGCGCAGGACGGCGCAGTTCTCGGTGCCCTCCTCGAACTCGATGCCGGCGTAGAGGTCCTCGGTGTTCTCGCGCACGATCACGAGGTCGACGTCGCTGTAGCGCGAGCGCACACCGGTGTAGCTCTTGCACGGCCGTACCTGCCCGAAGAGGTCGAGCGCCTTGCGCAGCGCCACGTTGACCGAGCGGAAGCCGGTGCCGACCGGCGTCGTGATCGGGCCCTTGATCGCGACGCCCGTGTGCGCGATCGACTCGATCACGGAATCGGGCAACGGGTTGCCGCCGTGCTTGGCCATGACGTCGGCGCCCGCCTCGCGAACGTCCCAGTCGAACTCGACTCCCGTGGCCTCGAGCACTCGCCGCGTGGCAGTGGAGAGCTCGGGGCCGATCCCGTCGCCGGGGATCAATGTGACGCGATGAGGCATGCGGGCCAGGCTAGATGATCGTTGTCCGGCCGGCCGCCGCTAGGCGTCGCCGAGGCGCGCTCGCAGATCTTCCAGCTGCGCATCGAGCGCGGCCGGCAGACGGTCGCCGAAGGTCGCGAAATGCTCGGCCAGGAGCGGCAGCTCGGCTTCCCAGCCGGCCACGTCGACGGCCAGCAGCGCCGCGAGATCCTCGTCGGCGAGCGCGAGTCCATCGACGGGCAGGGCTCCCGGTGCCGGCACGAGGCCGATCGCCGTCTCGACGGCGCCCGCGGAGCCCTCGCAGCGCTCGGCGATCCACGCCAGCACGCGGCTGTTCTCGCCGAAGCCGGGCCAGAGGTAGCGATTGCCGGCGTCCTTGCGGAACCAGTTGACCTGGAAGATGCGCGGGAGCTTCGCCCGGTCGGCCGCAGCTCCGATCGCGAGCCAGTGGGCGAAGTAGTCGCCCATGTGGTACCCGCAGAAGGGCAGCATCGCGAACGGGTCGCGGCGCAGCTTGCCAACGGCCCCGGCCGCGGCGGCGGTCGTCTCCGAGGCCATCGTCGCGCCGACGAAGACGCCGTGCTCCCACGAGCGCGCCTCGTACACGAGCGGAACCGTGGCCGCCCGGCGGCCGCCGAACAGGATCGCGGAGATGGGCACGCCCTCGGGTGCCTCCCACTCGGGCGCGATCGACGGGCTCTGCACCGCGGGCACCGTGAAGCGCGCGTTGGGGTGCGCGGCGGGCCGGCCCGCGGCCGGTGTCCAGGGCTCGCCGTGCCAGTCGATGAGCTGCGGCGGCGACTCGGGCGTCATGCCCTCCCACCACGTGTCGCCCTCGGGCGTGAGCGCGGTGTTCGTGAACACGGTGTTGCCCCAGAGCGTGGCCATCGCGTTGGGATTCGTGCGATACCCCGTGCCGGGGGCGACGCCGAAGAAGCCGAACTCCGGGTTGATCGCCCACAGCCGCCCGTCCTCGCCGAAGCGCATCCAGGCGATGTCGTCGCCGATCGTCTGGACGGTCCAGCCGGGGATGGTGGGCACGAGCATCGCGAGATTCGTCTTGCCGCAGGCCGAGGGGAAGGCGCCCGCGACGTAGTGCACGGCGCCCGACGGGGCCGTCAGCTTGAGGATCAGCATGTGCTCGGCCAGCCAGCCCTGCTCGTGCGCCATGACCGAGGCGATGCGCAGGGCGAAGCACTTCTTGCCGAGCAGGGCGTTGCCGCCGTAGCCGGAGCCGAACGACCAGATCTCGCGCGACTCCGGGAAGTGCGCGATCGCCTTGTTGGTGTTGCAGGGCCACGGCACGTCGTGCTCGCCGGGCTCGAGCGGCGCGCCGAGCGAGTGCACGCAGGGGACGAACTCGCCGTCGTCGCCCAGCTTCGCGAGCGCCTCTGCTCCCATGCGCGTCATCACGCGCATGGAGACCGCGACGTAGGCCGAGTCGGTCAGCTGCACGCCGATGTGCGCGATGGGCGAGTCGATCGGGCCCATGGAGAACGGCACCACGTAGAGCGTGCGACCGTGCATCGCGCCCGAGAAGTGGGCGCGCAGCTCGCTGCGCATGACGTCGGGGTCGCGCCAGTTGTTCGTCGGCCCGGCGTCCTCGCGGTCGGCGCTGCAGATGAAGGTGCGATCCTCGACGCGCGCGACGTCGCCGGGGTCGGAGCGCGCCAGATACGAGTTGGGCCGAAGCTCGTCGTCGAGCCGCGTGAAGGTGCCCGCGGCAACGAGCTCGGCGCACAGCAGCGTCTGCTCTTCCTCGGATCCGTCGCACCAGTGCACGCGCTCGGGCTCCAGCAACGTGGCCCATTCCTCGACCCACGCGCGCAGTCCGGCGTGATCGGTCGGTGCGCTTGCGGCAGACACGAAGTCGACGCCGGTCACGCGCATCCGCCTTGCCGAATCGCCATCACGAAGACGATACCCCAGTTGCGCGGCGTTCAGTCGCCCTTCACAAAATCGGCGTGGCGGTACACGGATGTGCCGGCCGCCTGGTCGCCCAGTCGCTGCCGTCGCTTGTTGCCGACGATCGCCAGCCCGCCGAGCAGGTAGATGCCGGGGAACGCGTCGAGGAAGCGGAACAGGGTGCGGATCACCGCGGCGCGCCCGTCGCAGGGCGCACCGTCGAGCGAGCGCACCTCGAGCCCGACCAGGCGCTTGCCCGGCGTCTGACCGCCGTTGGCCTCGAGCGCGCTGAAGCCGGCGATCAGGAGGAGCAGGCCGATCAGGACGCCGTGCTCCGGGTAGAGCCAGTACGGGATGAGGACGACCAGCGCGCTGGGCACGAGGTCGATGAAGCCCGCGAGCGCGCGTGCGCGCACCGGCGCCGGTACCGGCGCCGCCTCGATCTCGGGAGCGTCGGTCATGGCGCGGACAGGCTACCTCTATGATCCGTGGCGGCGCACATGCGCCCTTCTGCCCTCGGCTCTTCTGGAGGATCTTTGCTTCGGCACGACGTTGTGGTGGTCGGTGCGGGCCTGGCCGGCATGCGAGCTGCCATCGAAGCCAAGCGCGCCGGCGCAGACGTCGCGATCATCTCGAAGCTGCACCCGACGCGCTCCCATTCGGGGTCGGCGGAGGGCGGCATCAACGCCGCGCTCGGCAACGCCTCCGAGGACAGCCCCGAGATCCACACGTTCGACACCGTCAAGGGGTCGGACTACCTGGGCGACCAGGACGCGATCGAGATCATGTGCACCGAGGCGCCCGGTGACATCTACGAGCTCGAGCACATGGGCGCGGTCTTCTCGCGCTTCGCCGACGGCCGCATCGCGCAGCGCCCCTTCGGGGCCGCGGGCTCGCCCCGCACTGTCTACTCGGCCGACATCACGGGCCACGTGCTGATCCACGTGCTCTACGAGCAGCTGCTCAAGTACGAGGTGCCGGTCTACGAGGAGTTCTTCGCGCTCGACCTCGCGCTCGACGGCGGGCGGTGCGTCGGCGTGCTGGCCTGGGACATCGTCAGCGGCGGCGTGCACGGCATCTCCGCGCACAACACGATTCTCGCCACCGGCGGCGTGGGGCGCATGTACTACGGGACGACGAACGCCTATGCCTGCACGGGCGACGGCATGTCCATGGCCTGGCGCGCGGGCGTGCCGCTGAAGGACATGGAGTTCATGCAGTTCCACCCGACGACGCTGAAGTCGAACGGCGTGCTGATCACCGAGGGCTGCCGCGGCGAGGGTGCCTACCTGCGCAACAGCAATGGCGACCGCTTCATGGCGATCGCGGCGCCCAACGCCATGGAGCTCGCATCGCGTGACGTCGTCTCGCGCGCGGAGACCAAGGAGATCGAGGAGGGGCGCGGGGTCGACGGCTGCGTCCTGCTCGACCTCACGCACCTCGGCGCCAAGAAGATCCTCACCCGCCTGCCCGGCTCGCGGGAGCTCGCGATGGACTACGCGGGCGTCGATCCGATCCTCGAGCCGATCCCGGTCCGGCCCGGCGCCCACTACCACATGGGCGGCGTCGACACGGACTCCGACGGGCAGACGCTCCTCCCCGGCCTGTATGCCGCGGGCGAGTGCGCCTGCGTCTCGGTGCACGGCGCGAACCGCCTCGGCGGGAACTCGCTGATGGAGACGATCACGTTCGGCCGCCGCTCGGGCGCCCACGCCGGCGCCGAGGCCCTCGCCAATCGCAACGGCGCCCTCGTGGCGGCCTCCGCGGTGCGCGACGCCGACTCCCGCATCCGCGCGATCTTCGGGCGCGCGGGCGGCCAGCGGCCGTGGCAGGTCCGCGAGGAGCTCGCGACCTCGATGTACGACGACGCGGGCGTCTTCCGCAACCAGGAGCGCCTCGAGCGCTGCCTGACCGCCGTGGGCGATCTGCGCGAGCGCGGGCGCGACGTGGTGGTCGACGACACGGGCGACCGCTTCAACACCGATCTCGTGTCCGTGCTCGAGCTCGAGAGCATGCTCGAGATGGCCGACTGCCTCGTCACGGGCGCGCTCGCGCGCCAGGAATCGCGGGGCGCGCACACGCGCCTCGATCACCCCGAGCGCGACGACGAGCGCTGGATGAAGCACACGCTTGCCTGGTACGACGGCGGCAAGGTGCGGCTCGACTACAAGCCGGTCACCGTGACCCGCTTCGAGCCCATGGTGCGGAGCTACTGAAAGGGCGCAACGGATGGAAGTCACCCTCAAGATCCGGCGCTCGCCCGACGGCGCCTCGCACACCACCGAGACCTACACGGTCGAGGTCCCCGAGACGGCCACGCTGCTCGACGCGCTCGATGCCGTCAAGGACAAGCGCGACGGCACGCTCGCCTATCGCAAGTCCTGCCGCATGGCGGTCTGCGGTTCCTGCGGGATGCGCATGGACGGCGGCGCCGTGCTGGCCTGCAAGACGGCCATGAAGCCGCTCGTCGAGGCGGGGCACGTGCCCACGATCTCGCCCATGGGCAACCTGCCGGTGATCAAGGACCTGGTCGTCGACATGGAGCCGTTCTGGGCCAAGATCCGCGCGGTCAAGCCGTTCCTGCAGACCGAGGCGCATCCTGCGAAGGAGCACCTCGTCGAGGCGCAGGTGCAGCAGGCGAACATCGGCAAGGAGGCGCTCTGCATCATGTGCGGTTGCTGCGTCTCCGAGTGCAACTCGATGGAGTCCGACCCCGACTTCCTGGGGCCGGCGGCGCTCGCCAAGGCGCAGCGCTTCGTCGGCGACCAGCGTGAGGACGACGTCGCGCGGCGCTCGCGCCTGAAGGATCTCAACGGCGCGCACGGCATCTGGGACTGCACGCGCTGCTACTTCTGCAACCAGCGCTGCCCGAAGGGCGTCGACCCGCGCGACGCGATCGCCAAGCTCGGCGCGCAGACGTTCCGATTCGGGTCCGGGTCGGAGTTCGGCGCGAAGACGAACATGTTCGCTCCGGTCGGGACGGTCGTCGAGCCCGGCGTGGCCCACGCGCAGGTCTTCGTGGACTCGACGCGGCGCGGCGGGTTCCTCGACGAGACGCAGCTCGTCCCGAAGACGATCGGCCCGCTGGCGGCGGCGCTCGACGTCCCGTTCGCGCTGCGGCTCGCGCGGGCGGGCAAGGTGCCGAACCCGCTGCACAAGCACAAGGCGAAGAACAACGACGAGGTGAAGCGCCTCTGGAAGCTGCTCGAGGCGCAGGCGCGCGAGCAGCAGGGGCTCGGCACCAATCACCCGTCGCTCATCGACTCCCACGACTAGGCGGGCGGCCATGCAGGATCGTTACGCGTACTACCCCGGCTGCCTCGCCAGCCTCTCGCAGAAGGAGCTCGACTCCTCGACCCGCGCCGTCTGCGCCAAGCTCGGCGTCGAGCTGGTCGAGCTGGAGTCGATGACGTGCTGCGGGGCCGGCGACATCCACGAGGCCAAGCCGGACTACTACCTCCACCTCAACGCCCGCATCCTCGGGCAGGCGGAGGCGCTCGGCATCCCGACGATCCTCACGATCTGCAACGTCTGCACGCTCAACCTGCGCCAGGCCAACAAGAAGCTGAAGCAGGACTCCGGTGAGCTGGAGCGCGTCAACCGCAACCTCGCAGAGGTCGGTGCCGCGACCTACTCGGGCGAGGTCGAGGTGCGGCACCTGCTCTGGGAGGTCTCGGAGGGCGACGGCTACGAGCGCTTCAAGGAGATCGCGGTGCGCTCGCTGGAGGGGCTCCGCGTGGCGCCCTTCTACGGCTGCCAGATCCTGCGCCCGTCCAAGCTGCTCGGCTTCGAGAACCCCGACTCGCCGCAGTCGCTCGAGCGCCTGATCGAGGCCTGCGGCGCCGAGGCCATCGACTACGAGGCAAAGGTCAAGTGCTGCGGGTTCCCGATCGTGCTCGCGCGCGAGGACGTGGCTCTCGGCATGGCCGTGCAGCCGCTGGCTCAGGCCAGGGACGCGGGCGCCGACGTGATCGTGACGCCCTGCCCGCTCTGCCACCTCTCGCTCGACGCCTGGCAGCAGAAGGCCGAGAAGCACGCGGGCCGGCCGCTCAACGTGCCGATCCTGCACCTCGCGCAGCTGCTCGGCGCCGCTGCCGGCATCCGCGAGGACGAGCTGAAGTTCAAGCGCCACGTCGTGCGCCTCTCCTCCGAGGTGCAGGACAAGCTGCTGCGGCCCCAAGGGGCTCCGGTTGCAGGCGACTGACGTGCGGTAGCCCCGGCGGCCGTGCGCGTCGCAGCGCTCGCCGACCTGCACGGCCGGCTCGACGGCGTCGTGGTGCCGCCATGCGACCTCGTGGTGATCGCAGGCGATCTCGGTCCCTACGGCTGGAAGGAGGGCGCGCGCCAGGTGCCGTGGCTGGAGGCCGTGCTCGCGCCCTGGCTGGAGCGCGTCGCGGCCGAGGCGGGCGCGCCCGTCACCGGCATCGCGGGCAACCGCGACTTCGCCCTGTGGTGGGACCGGCGCGCGCTCGAGAAGCTGCCCTGGACGTACATCTGCGACGACGAGGTGACGCTCGCCGGCGCGCGCGTGTACGGAACCCCCTGGTGCCCGCGGCGGCGGGCCCGGCCGAAGGCCGACGAGCCGCAGCCGCCGTCGCCGCCGCTGCCTGTGGGTGCGACGATCCCGCACTGGCCTCCGCGCGGACGCGGCGGCGTGTTCATGGCGGGCTCCGAGGACGAGCTCGCGAAGCACTTCGGGGCGATTCCCGAGGGCATCGACATCCTGCTCACGCACACGCCGCCCCAGGGCCACGGAGACCTCACCGCCATCGGCGAGCACGTCGGCTCGAGCGCGCTGCTCGACGCGATCGAGCTGCGGCAGCCGCCGCTCGCGGTCTTCGGGCACATCCACGAGGGCCGCGGCGAGCCCACGCGCGCCGGGCGGACGCTGTGCGCCAACTCGGCGATCTGCGACCGCTGGTTCGAGCGGCGCAACCAGCCGTGGCTGATCGACATCGATCTCGCGGCGCGCTCCGCAGTGCTCGCCGAAACCCGAAATGTGACCGGTTAGTGAACACTCACTAGTTTGCTATGTTGCTCGCGTGGAGCTGGCCGGAACCGAAGAGCATGCGCCTGCGCGCCAGAGGCTGAGTGCCGAGAACCGGCGCGCCGCCATCATCGAGGCGGCTCGCGTGCTGTTCTCCCGCAACGGCTTCCGCGGCACGGGGACGAGTGAGATCGCCGCGGCCGCCGGCTGCTCCGAGCCCGTCATCTACAAGCACTTCGCGTCCAAGCAGGCGCTCTTCGTGGCGGTGCTCGAGGACTCCAAGCACTACATGCGCGATCGCCTCGCCGCCGCGGCGGAGGGCGAGGGCGATCTCTTCGATGCCTATCTGCGCTTCGTGCGCGGCCTTGCGGGCGACCCGAAGGTGGCGGAGCTCTCGCGGCTGCGCTACCTGGCGCTGACGCTCCGGGACGAGCCGGAGATCCTCGCCGCCTTGGCGGCGATGCTGGAGCAGTGGCAGGCGAGCGTGCGCGCGGCCGTCGAGGTCGCCCGTGCCAACGGGCGCATCCGCGAGGACGCGGACGTCGAATCCGTCGCGATGCTGTTCTTCGGCCTTGCGCAGGCGGCAGGCTTCATGAGTGCGATCGAGGGGGAGGGCGCGCTGACGTGCTTCCCACGCCATTTCGACGCGCTCGTCGACCTTCTCACACCGATCCAAGGGGGGACCGGATGAACGCCAATCGACTCGAGCGGGCGAATCACAAGTGGTGGACGCTCGCCGCCATGTGCTTCGCGCTCTTCATGATCATGCTCGACAACACGGTCGTGAACGTCGCGCTGCCGTCCATCCAGCGCGATCTCAAGACCACGCCGGAGAACCTGGAATGGACGATCAACGCCTACTTCCTCTCGTTCGCGGCGCTGATCCTGCTGGGCGGCAAGCTCGGTGACCGCTTCGGCCGCAAGAAGATCTTCCTCGTCGGCCTCGCAATCTTCACGCTCTCATCGGCGGCCTGTGCGCTCTCGACGACCGACACCCAGCTGATCGCCGCGCGCGTCGCGCAGGGCGTCGGCGCCGCCCTCCTCAACCCGCTCTCGCTCTCGATCATCGTGTCCGCGTTCCCGCGCAATCAGGTGCCGACTGCGATCGGCATCTGGGCCGGTATCTCGGGCCTCGGACTGGCCGTCGGGCCGTTGCTCGGCGGCTTCCTCGTCGAGCACGTCAGCTGGTCGGCCGTCTTCTGGATCAACGTCCCGATCGGCGTGCTGGCCGCCGCCGCGACGCTCTGGGCGGTCTCCGAATCGCGCGATCCCAAGGCTCGCGGCTTCGACGTGGTCGGCACGATACTGATCACCGTCGGCCTCTTCTCACTCGTCTGGGCGCTGATCCGGACGAACTCGCACAGCTGGATGTCGGTGCAGACGATCGGGTTCCTGGCCGTCGCGGCAGCCTGCCTCGTCGCATTCGTGATCTGGGAGGACCGCCAGGCCGACCCGATGATCCCGCTCGAGTTCTTCCGCAAGAAGGCCTTCGACGTCGCCGTCGTGTCGATCTCGCTCGTCGGCTTCGCGATGTTCGGGATCATCTATTTCCTGACGCTCTACCTGCAGAACGTGCGCGGCTACTCGGCGCTCGAGTCGGGCGTGCGCACGCTGCCCATGACGCTGATGGTGATCCTGATCGCGCCGATCGCGGGCCGGCTCTCCGGTCGCATCGGGCCGCGGCCATTGATGGTCGGCGGCATGCTGGTGATGTCGCTCGGGCTCGCGTCGCTCACGCGCCTGTCGATCGACGCGTCCTACTGGACGGTGATCTTCCCGTCGTTCATCTTCGTCGGCGCGGGGGTCTCCATGACGATGCCGACGACGACGGGCGTCGCGATGGGCTCGGTCGATCCGGCCCGCGCGGGCATCGCCTCCGGCGTCGTCAACTCGGCGCGGCAGGTCGGCGGCGCACTCGGGGTCGCGGTGCTGGGTGCGGTCGCTGCGACGGTCGCCTCGTCGCACTGGGCCGACAACGCGCCGTCGCAGCTGAACGCGTCGGCCGGCCGGCTCGATTCGCTCGTCGTGGGCGGCCAGGTCGCTCCCATCGGGAAGCTCGCGGGCTCCGAGGCGCAACTCGCCGCGAGTCACGCGTTCATCGACGGCGTGACGACGGCCATGACGGTCGGCTCGCTGATCGCGCTGACCGGTGCCGTGATCGCCTTCTTCGGCCTGCGCGGCTTCCGTCCCGTGAACGCGCCGCAGGGCCAGGCCGCACCGGCCGTCGCCCTCGAGGTCTGACCGACTCCTGTCACACCGCGTGCGGGATGCGCGTCCACCCCGGCAGCTAGGTTGCCGGGGTGGACGCGGCCGCACATCTGCACCGCCTGTTCGGGCACGAGTCGTTTCGTCCCGGGCAGCAGGAGGCCGTCGAGGCTGCGTTCGCCGGACGTGACGCCCTCGTCGTGATGCCCACGGGCTCGGGCAAGTCGCTCTGCTACCAGCTGCCGGGCCTGTCCCTCGACGGACTGACGATCGTGATCTCCCCGCTCGTCGCCCTGATGCGCGACCAGGGGGATGCGCTGGCGGCGGCGGGCCATGGTGCAGCGCGGGTGCTCAATGCCTCGCTGCCGCCGGGTGAGGCGGAGTCGGTGCTGGCTGCGCTCGCCGACGGCTCGTGCGGGCTCGTGCTGGTGGCGCCCGAGCGCTTCGGCGACGCCCGCTTCCGATCTGCCATCGAGCAGCGCGAGATCGCGCTCTTCGCGGTCGACGAGGCCCACTGCCTGAGTGAGTGGGGGCACGACTTCCGGCCCGACTACCTTCGCCTCGCCGATGCACGCGACGCAATCGGCGCGCGCTGCACGATGGCGCTGACGGCGACGGCGACGCCGCGCGTCGCGGCCGACATCATGCGCGCGCTGCGGCTGCGCGACCCCGTCGAGGTGCGCACGGGCGTCGACCGCCCCAACCTGACGTTCGACGTGGCAGCCGTCCAGGGCGAGCGGGCGCGCCTGTCGTTGCTGGCCGCCGGGCTGGCGGATCCGTCCCAGCGGCCGGCCATCGTCTACGCCGGGACGCGCGCCCGTTGCGAGGAGGTCGCCGAGCGCCTGCGCGAGGCCGGCCTCCCGGCCGAGGCCTACCACGCGGGGCTCGGCGCCGCCGAGCGCGATGCCCGCCAGGCGCGCTTCATGGCCTCGGGCGACGGCGTCATGGTGGCGACGACCGCGTTCGGGATGGGCGTCGACAAGGCGGATGTGCGCTCGGTCTGGCACTGGTCGCTGCCGGCGTCGCTCGAGGGCTACTACCAGGAGTCGGGACGCGCCGGGCGCGACGGAGAGCCCGCCCGCTGCGTGCTGCTCTACTCGCCTGCGGATCGCGGGCTCGTCGCGCATTTCATCCGCCAGTCGGAGGTGAGCCGCGACGACGTCAACAACCTGCTCGCACTCGTGGCCGGGCGCAGCGACGCCGACGGCCGCTTCGCGGTCGGCCTCGACGGCCTTGGTGAGCGCTCGCGCGCCCTGGTCGCGGTGGCCGAGCGGATCGGCGCGGTCGAGCTCGAGCCCGGGCGCGTCGACGAGGCGCGCGGCACGCTGCGCCTCCGCGCGGTGGGCCATCGCCGTGCGAGCGAGGTCGAGCGCGCCTCGAAGCACTTCGCGCGCCAGCGCTGGGATGCCCTCGCCGCGATCACGGCCTATGCGGCCGGTGGCGACTGCAGGCGGTCCGTCCTCCTGCGCCACTTCCGCGATCCGCATCCGCCCGCGCCCGCAGGCCGGTGCTGTGACGTCTGCGAGCCGCCGGGCGACCTGGCCACCGGCGGCATCGACGTGATGGCGCTGCGCGCGGCGGTGCTCGGGGCCGCCGGCGCCGCGCGCCCGGCCGTGGGGCGGACCGGCCTCGACCAGATCCTGCGCGGCCTCGACCGCATGCGCGCCCGCTACGGCGACGTGCCGGGCTTCGGCAGCGCTGCCGGCCACGGACGCACCGTCGTGCTGTCCGCGATCGACGCCGTCGTCGCCGAGGGTGAGCTCGTCTCGAGCGGAGGCGCCCGGCCGGTGTTGCGGCGGCCCGGGGCCGCCGCGCCGACGCCGGCCGCGCCGGCCGCGCCGGCCGACGCCGATCTCTCGGCGCGGCTGCGCGACTGGCGGCTCGAGCGCTCGCGCGCCGACGGCGTTCCGGCCTACGTGGTGGCGACCAACGCCAGCCTCGACGAGGTGTGTCGCAGGCTGCCCGCCGACGCCGGCGAGCTCGCCGAGGTGCCCGGCATGGGTCCCGCGCGCGTCGAGCGCTACGGCGACGACCTGCTGGAGCTCGTGCGCACCGCGTGTAGGGCGGGGGCTTCCCGGGCACCTCTGCCCGTATGATGCCCCTCAGTGAGCGACAAAGAAGAGAAGATCGAGTTCGAGGGAGAGGTCACCGAAGCACTCCCCAACACAATGTTCCGCGTGCGGCTCGACAACGACCACGAGGTGCTGACCCACATCTCGGGCAAGATGCGCAGGCATTACATCCGCATCCTGCCGGGCGACCGCGTGAAGGTCGAGTTGTCGCCGTACGATCTCACGCGCGGGCGCATCGTCTACCGCTACCGCTGACGGGGAGCCCGTTGTGGGCATGATTTCCCGCGCACTGACAGGGCGCGCCGTCGACGAGCTTGCCATCCGGCTCGCGGGCGCGACCGAGTTTGCGATCGACGAGATCGTGCGGCGGCGCGGCGATGCCGTCAAGACTGCCGTCGAGGTCGTGCGGCTGCAGCATCCCGGGGCGACTCCCAACGACGTGGCGCGGATGATCGTCTACCGGCGCAGCACAGTGTCTGCCATCGCCGGCGGTGTCTCGGCGTTACCGGGAGCCATCCCGGGCGTGGGGACAGCCACCGAGATCGGCGCGAGCCTGGCCGACGTGGTCGCGCTCGTGTACGCGGAGGTCGCCCTCGTGATGGCCGTCGCGGCGGCCTACGATCACGATCTCGACGCGCACGACGACCGAGCGGCGGACGTGCGCGTCGTGCTCGCGCTGGATGCGGGAGTCGCGCGCTTCGGCAAGCACGGAGCCGAGCTTGCCGACGGCAAGCGACTCGACCCGCGCGATCACGAGCTCTACGAGGAAGTGAACCGCGGGCTCGGCGCGCTCGTCGTCAAGCGCACTGCGCGCGTGCGTGCGCGCACGATCCTCGGGCGCGAGCTCCCCTTCGGCATCGGCGTGGCGATCGGCGCGGGCGCGAACTTCAAGGTGATGCGCCACGTAGGTCGCACGGCACTGCGCTATTACGAGTTCACGGCGAGCGCCGCGACGCGCACGTAAGAACCGTCTCACGGCGCACAACCGCGGCACAGACCTCGGGCCTAGTCTCGTCAGGTGAAGTTCTTGAGGATTCTCGGGGTCGCCGTCCTGCTCGCCGTGCTCGTCGGAGGCGCACTGGCGTTGATCGATCACCTGCGTCCCGATGCGCCGCTGGCCGGGCTCGTCACGTACGTCATCGACGGCGACACGGTCGTCGTCCGCCTCGATTCGGACGAGGCGGTGCACGTGCGGCTGATCGGCATCAACACGCCCGAGATCGCCCATTTCGGCAAGCCGGGGGAGTGCTTCGGCATCCGCGCCGCGACGCTCACCCGCCGCCTTTCGCTCGGGCGCCGCGTCGTGCTGCAGGCCGGGAGGGAGCGGCACGATCGCTATGGCCGGCTGCTCGCGTACGTGCGAGTGCTCGGAGGCCCGGCCGACCTGGAGCGGACGCTGCTCGTGCGCGGGGCGGCTCGCACGCTCGCGATCCCTCCCAACGTGGACCGCGCCGCGACCTACGCCGGGCTCGAGGGAGATGCACGCCGCGCCGGGCGGGGCCTGTGGGGAGCGTGCGCCCAGGGCTGACCTAGAATTGCGCCGATGAGCGAGGAGATCGCAGCGCTGCGGACGATCGTGGCCGAGATGCCGCCCGCGGCCGAGGTCATGGAGCCGTATCTGGCCAAGGTGCGCGAGTGCGCCTACTCGGTGACCGATGCCGACGTCGAGGAGCTCAAAAAGGGCTGCTCGGAGGACGAGATCTTCGAGCAGACGGTCGCGGTCGCGATCGCGCAGGGCCTGCGCCGCTACGACGCCGCCATGGACGTGATCGGATGATCCGCCTGTCGGTCGTCGATCACGGGCACGCGCCCGACCAGGCGGCGTTCCTGCAGCAGGCGCGTGAGCGCAGCGGGCGCGAGCCGTTCGGCGTCGTCAAGACGCTCGTCTACCGGCCCGAGATCTTCGGAGGGCCGTTCACGGGCGAGTTGCATCGCGTGATGCGCGGGCCGTCCGACTGGAGCGCGGGGGAGCGCGAGCTCTTCGCCGGGTTCACGTCGTTACTCAACCAATGCCCCTTCTGAACGAATTCCCACGGCGCAGTTGCGTCGTACGCGCTCGGTGAGGACGTCTGGCAGGCGGTCGTGGACGACTGGCGCAGTGCGCCGCTGCGTCCCGAGCTGAAGGCGACGCTCGTCTTCCTGGAGAAGCTGACGTTGCGGCCGGACGAGCTGACACCGGCCGACGCCGACGAGGTGCGCGCCGCGGGCGTCGGCGAACAGGCACTGCGCGACGCAGCCACGGTCTGCTCGCTCTTCAACATGATCGTCCGCCTCGCCGATTCGATCGGCTGGGACATCCCGGCGTGGGACGTCCTGACCCAGCGCGCGCCGCTCATGCTCGAGGGCGGCTACGACCTCGGCGCCGTGCTCAAGCGGGCCTGACGGCGTCGATGCGAGCACGCCGACCGGGGGGCGGCCTGCGACGGAAGGGCCGCCCGCGCCCGGCCGGGTTTGACAGCCGAAAGGCTGTCAATTCCGCAGCTCCAGTGCCCACCGCCTCCCGTGCGGTCGACCCTGCAGCGTTTCGGCTGCGACTATACCACCGATGATGCGCTGGCAAAGGGGCGCCGCTGCCGCGGCGGCAGCGGGCATAGCGGCCTCTGGAGCGGAGGCGCTCACGCTTCGGCGGCGCGTGCGCGACATCACGATTCCGACGCTCCCGATGGCCCTCGAAGGGCTCACGATCCTCCACATCTCGGACGTGCACGCCGGTTACGGCCCGGGCCTCACGCTTCTGCGCCGCAGCGCCCGCTGGGCGGCCGAGCTCGAGCCCGACATCATCGCCGTGACCGGCGACATGGTCGCGCGCCGCCGTGCCGGGCCGGCCTTCGCGGCCGCCTGCGCCGAGCTCGTGAGCGCGGCGCGCCATGCCGCCGTCGCAGTGCTCGGAAACCACGACCTCGCAGAGGGCCGCGACCCTTTTGCACAGGGCTGGGACCCGGATGACCTCGGAGGCGTGACGCTGCTGGACGGCGCGGCGATCGAGCTGGCCGTCAGTGGTCACCGCATCTCGCTCGCCGGCGCATCGGCGGCGCGCATGATGCGCCAGCCAGGCTACGACCCCGTGAGCCACCTCGACCCGAGCGCCGAGCTGCGCGTCCTGCTCTGCCATTTCCCGCACATGCTGCCCCGCCTGGAGCCCGGCATCGCCCACCTCGTGCTCGCGGGTCATCTGCACGGCGGCCAGATCTGCGCGCCCTGGCCGGGCGGCCGCATCGGTCTGGCCCATCCGCGCTCCGGCCCGGTCTCCGCACTCGAGGCCTCCAACGGCACGGTCATGCATGTCTCGCCCGGCCTCGGCACGACGTTCGTGCCACTGCGGTTCCTCGCGCGGCCCGAGGTCACGCTGCTGCGCCTGCGCGCATAAGCTGGCTGCGATGCCCATCCAGCACCTCACGGGAGCCACGGAGCCGCGCAGGCCGGACGTCTGCCGCAGTTGCGTGTGGTGGCAGACGCAGGGGCAGCGCACGACCGACAAGCGCCGGTGGATCCAGGGCGTGGAGGACGAGTTCGGCGCCTGGGGGGAGGTCTACCTCGACGGCGACCGGCATGTGGCCTCGCTGCAGTACGGCCCTGCGCCGGCCTTTCCGCGCGCGCGCACCCTCCCGGCCGGGCCTGCATCCGACGACGCCGTGCTCGTGACCTGCGCGTACCTCTCCGACCCTTCCAGCCCGTGGTCGCTGCAGAGCCTGTTCCTGGCCTGCATCGGCGCGTGCCACGAGCGCGGGCTGCCGGCGATCGAGGCCTTCGCGTTCGTGCATGCCGCCGAGGCGGAGTTCGCCGAGCGCTTCCTGCACCACCGCACGGTCTTCCCGCGCGACTTCCTGGCCGACTACGGCTTCAGGACGCTGCGCAGCGCCGGTCGCGTGGAGCTGATGCGCCTCGAGCTCGGGGGTTTGCAGCCCGTGGCCGACGACGGGTTCGTCGCCCAGGCGGTGCGGCGAGCGGCCGAGATCATCACGGGCCCGCCACCGGTGCCCGCGCCGGCTTCCTGACCGGGCGCAAGGCAAGAGACGGCGTGCCGGTCCGGCTCGCCGCCTCTGCCGAGGGTGATGTCGCGCCTGAACGGCACCACCACAGCTCCGAGGAGCTGGCTTCCCGTTCCGTTGGGCCGGATCGCGTGCGACCCGGCTTCCCGGCTCCCGTCAGCCAGTCATCAGTGTAGATCCCATATCCGATATAGGTCAACCGCTGCCGCGAGCCTCTGCAAGCACCTCGGAGGCCGCCCGGGCGCCGCTCCGGAGGGCGCCTTCCATCGTTCCGCAGAATTCCGCCGCGGTGTGCTCCCCGGCGAGGTGGATACGGCCGTGCGGCGCGGCGATGGCCTCGTCGTCGCGCTCCGACCACCCCGGCGGATGGCAGGCGTACGAGCCGCCGCACCAGGGGTCGTCGCCCCAGCTCGTGAGCACGGCATCGCCGCGGAGGGCGAGCTCGGGCCGCAGTCCATGCAAAGCGGCGCGCCAGCGCTCCGGTCCCATGCGGATCGCAAGCGACTCCAGCGCGTCGAGGCCGCCGGCGAACGAGGCCGCGACGGTCGACGCATTCGAGGCCGTCCACGTCCAGAAAGCGGCGCCCAGCGCCTGCACTGCGGCAACGGGCGCAGCCTCGCGGAGCGGCACATGCAGCTTCGCCGCAGTGCCCCACTGCAACCGCTCGTAGCTCCGGCGCTCGCGCAGCGCCGGGAGCGCATCCAGGGCGACCGGGAGCGGAACCGCCAGGACCACGCGATCGAAGTGATCGATCGCCGTGACGCGGATTGCACAGCCGAGCCGCACCCGCTCGCCCAATTCCGCGGCCATCGCCTTCGCGAGGGCGTCGTTGCCGTCGGCCAGGCGCGCGGACGCCGCCTCGGCGCCGGAGCGCCGTAGCTCGGCGCTCGAGAGCCAGGTCGCCGAGACGCGGCCGAGCTCCACCGTGTACGTGCCCTCGAGCCGCCTCTGCAGGGCACGGCGGGCGAGCGGCTCCAGTTGCGTGCGGGCGAGCGCCTCGGCCGCGGAGGTGCCCGCGGCATCGGTGCCGAGCGCGTCGACGGTCGCTGCCAGCGCCAGCTCGGCGTCCAGCAGCAGCGTGGGCAGGGTCCGGCCGCCCGATCGCACCTCGCGTGCGGCGAACGCGAAGCCCTGTGGCACGGCCGCGAGCTCGTACTCCGCGGCCCGCCGGAGCATGTGGTCGTAGCCCGCCTCGATGAACTCGCCGCCCCGCTCGAAGCGAGCACCGTCGGGCATGACGTCCGACCAGACACGGCCGCCGACGCGATCGCGAGCCTCGAACACCGTGACGTCGGCGCCCGCGCGGGCGAGATCGACTGCGCAGGCCAGGCCGGCGAACCCGGCGCCGACCACTGCGACGCGCATGTCTAGGCGGCGGAGCGGAGCAGGCTGTCGCGCACGAGCAGCTCTGCGATGTCCACGGCGTTGGACGCGGCGCCCTTGCGCAGGTTGTCGGCCACGACCCAGAGGGCGAGCGCGTTGGGGTCGCCGAGATCGCGGCGGATCCGGCCCACGAGCACGCCTTCCTTGCCTTCCGCGTCGATCGCCATCGGGTAGACGTTCGCAGCCGGGTCGTCGAGCACCGTGATGCCGTCGGCCGCGGCGAGCAGAGCGCGCGCCTCGTCCGGTGCGATCGGCTCGCGCGTACGTACCCACACGGCCTCGGAATGCGACGTGACCACCGGCACACGCACGCAGGTCGCGCTGATGCGGAGGTCGGGCAACTCGAGGATCTTGCGCGACTCGTTGACGAGCTTGAGCTCCTCGTCGGTGTAGCCGTCGTCGCCCGACAGGCTCCCGGCGAACGGCAGCACGTTGAACGCGATGCGGTGCGCGTAGACCCCGGCGGGCGGATCGTCGCCGGCGAGCACGGCCGCGGACTCGGCGCGCAGGGCGTCGATCGCGTTCTGCCCCGTCCCCGAGACCGACTGGTACGTCGCGACGGTGACGTGCTCGAGCGGCGAGCGTCGATGCAGCACGGAGAGCACCGGCATGAGCTGCATCGTCGAGCAGTTCGGGTTGGCGATCAGTCCCGCGTGCCCGCGTGCCGCATGCGGGTTGACGTCGGCCACGACGAGCGGAACGCCCTCGTCCATGCGGAAGGCCGACGAGTTGTCGACCACGACGGCGCCCGCTGCCACTGCCCGGGGCGCCCACTCGCGCGAGCGCGTGGCTCCGGCCGAGAAGATCGCGATGTCGATGCCCTCGAAGCTGTCCGGGCCGACAGCCTGGACGGTCAGCTCGCGGCCTGCGCATTCGAGCCGCTTTCCGGCCGAGCGCTCGGACGCCAGCAGGCGCAGCTCCTCGAGCGGGAACGCGCGTTCCTCCAGCACGCGCAGCAGCGTCGTGCCGACCGCGCCGGTCGCGCCGAGGATGGCGAGGCGGGTCACGTCAGACCTCCACCGTCGGCGCCGTCTCGAGCTCGAACGCGTCGTGCAGCGCGCGCACTGCCGCCGGCACCTCGTCGCGGGCGATCATGCAGCTGATCTTGATCGGAGAGGTCGAGATCATGCGCAGGTTGATGTCGAGATCGGCGAGCGTCCGGAACATGCGCGCCGCGACGCCCGGATGCGAGCGCATGCCGGCGCCGATCAGGGAGACCTTGCCCATGGCGTCGTTCTCCTCGACCTGCAGCGGCCCGAGCGACTGCTCGGCGAACGTCAGCGCGCGGCGCGTTCCGGGCACGTCCTCGTGCGGCACCGAGAACGAGAGCTCCGCCACGCCGTGCACCACGTTCTGGATGATCGTGTCGACGTTGACGTGCTCGGCAGCGACCGAGTCGAACACGGTCGCGGCGGCGCCGGGCCGGTCGGGGATGCCTGTCAGCGTGAAGATGACCTCGCTCTGCGAGTGCGTCACGCCGGAGATGATCGGGTGTTCCATGACTTCCTCGGCAGGGACGATCCAGGTGCCCTCCTCCTGCGTGAACGTGGAGCGGGAGTGGACGCGGACGTTGTGATTGCGGGCCAGCTCGACCGAGCGCAGCATGAGCACCTTCGCGCCGGAGGCCGACATCTCGAGCATCTCCTCGTACGAGATGCGTGGCAGCTTGCGCGCGCCGGGCACGATGCGCGGGTCGCTCGTGTAGACACCGGCGACGTCGGAGTAGATCTCGCAGGCGGCGCCGAGCGCCGCCGCGAGCGCGACGGCGGTGGCGTCGGTGCCGCCGCGGCCGAGCGTGGTCACGTCGTTGGTGTTGGAGATGCCCTGGAATCCGGCGACGAGCACGATCTTGCCGGCGTCGAGCGCGTCGAGCACCCGCTGAGCGCGGATCTCGCGGATCTTCGCCCGGCCGTGCGCATCGTCGGTGACGATGCCGGCCTGGCTGCCCGTGAACGACACGGCCTCGAAGCCGAGGTCGTGGATCGCCATTGCGACAAGCGCGCACGAGATGCGCTCTCCGGTCGACAGGAGCATGTCCATCTCGCGGCCGTCGGGCTGGGGCGAGACCTCGTGTGCGAGCGCGATCAGCGAGTCCGTCGTCTTGCCCATCGCCGACACGGTGCCGACGACGCGCAGGCCGCTGCGCTTCGCCTCGACGAGGCGACGGGCGACGCCCCGCACCTTCTCGGCATCGGCGACCGACGACCCGCCGAACTTCATCACGACGGTGTCGAACGCGATATCGCCGTAGGGCGGCGGATCAAGGCGTGTCACTGCCACGCGGGCAGTTTCGCAGCTACCCGCCTGAAAAGACTCAGCCCACGGACGGGTTGCTGTTCGACGCAGCGCTGGCGCGCGTCGCGCCGAAGACGCTCCAGTTGTAGACCACCGAGGCGTTCCACAGCATCCAGCCGACCGCGCCCTGACCCATGGCGGCGCTGATCTGGGCCTTCACCTGGGGGGCCTGGTAGCCGCCGAAGTCTTGCAGCCAGGGCCGGATCTTGACGTTCGGCGCGTTGATCAGCTGACCGCGGAACGTGCCCATCGAGAGCGCCACGATCGTGTTCGGGCTGCCGTTCGGATCGCCGACCCCGAGCTCGCCGTTCGTGAAGTGATTCGGGTAGAGCATCGGGGAGATCACGTCGACGTGCTTGGCGATCAGCGAGACGTCCTGCCCGATGCCGAGCTCATGAGCGGCGGCGAGGCCGAAGAGGTCGACGCCGAGCTTGACGCCGAACGGCTTCAGCGCGCTGTGCGCGGCCGCGAGGAAGCGCGGGATCGTCGCGTTCTTGGGCTCGGCCTTCTTGTGCGGCCAGCGCATGGACGAGAGGTCGCCCTCGCTCGGGAAGCGCACGTAGTCGTACTGCACCTCGTCGACGCCGGCTCGCGCGGCTGCCTTGCCGAGGCTGATCAGGTACGCCCAGGCCTTCGGGTTGTACTGATTGAGCCACGGGACGCCGCCGCCGTCGTGCCAGATGGCGCCGGAGGAGTCGTGGATGGCGAGCGCCTTGTCGTGCTCGGCGACGATCGGGTCCTTGAAGCTGACGATGCGCGCGACGACCCAGATGTGGCGGTCGTGGGCGAGCCGGACGACGTGTGCGAGGTCGTAGTAGTCGCGCTGGGCTCCGTAGCGCCTGGCGAGCGCGGGTGTGCGGGCTTCGAGGCCCGAGACCTCGCCGTTCTCGTCCTTGACGTCGATCTCGATCAGGTTGAGGCCCGGCGTGGCCATCACGCCGTCGAGATTCCCGGGAGTGCTGGCCCACGGCGCCGTGACGTGCACGCCGCGCGTGACCGCCGGCATCGTCCGCGCGACGGGCTTGGGGGCCGCCGGGACCTTGACGACCGGCGCGGCCGCCCGGCGCGCCTTCGGCGTGCCGCTCGTCCAGACCCAGGCACCGCTGGCCACGCCGATCACGATGCCGAGCACGGCGAGCACTCCGAGGCGCCGGCGACGGTGCGCGGCACGCAGCTGGGCGCGCTGCCGCTCTCGGGCGCGCAGTCGCCGCGCCTCGAGCTCATCGAGCTCGCGGGCGCGGCGTCGTTCGCTCGCCCTGAAGTCGTAGTCGTCGGTCACGTTGCGTCCCCCGGCGCTCGGCCGGGCAGGTTCGCGATTGTAGCTGGTAGCGATATTCCGCGTGCAGGAATTACGCAACCAGCGTCGAATGCGCGCGACCCGCAGTCCCACGATAGCTCGCTCTCAAACTTCGCGGCGGCCGGCGAGCGCGCGCCCGAGCGTCACTTCGTCCGCGTATTCGAGGTCGCCGCCGACGGGGAGGCCACTGGCCAGGCGCGTGACACGCACCTTGCCGCGCAGGCGCTCGGCCACGTACTGCGCGGTCGCCTCGCCGGTCATCGTGGGGTTCGTGGCCAGCACGACCTCGTGC